>ENA-OUOG01000718-OUOG01000718.1-marine-metagenome-genome-assembly--contig:-NODE-718-length-41795-cov-5.197373_pt1 | contig 41795 bp, 37 predicted proteins | sample MGYA00248635_ERZ508505 | MGnify/ENA primary metagenome ERZ508505 (study PRJEB26176, sample SAMN06267871) | marine metagenome | isolation source: Saanich Inlet, British Columbia, Canada | place: Pacific... | reverse complement strand
GCGGAAGATCCGCAGTTGGTTGCTGCCTTATCGCAGGTAGGTTTGTCAGAAGAGATTCCTGAAGAGTTGTATCAGGCCGTGGCCGTCATGCTTGCTTGGGCCTATTGGTTGAAAGGATTGTCGCCCTCCGAAAATTAAATGCGACTCAAGCTTGGCGATCTCGAGCTGGATGGTATTGCGGTCGGACGGAGATCAATGGCCTTGCGTGGGGAGGCAACTGTTGCGTTTGGAACAACAAATCAACGAAGCTCTCAATCCAAGACGGATACCAGCGACTGACGATGAGTCCAGATGAGCCCAATATCAAAAAGAATAGCAATGCACCTTTCATGCGGATGGACAATGGTTGTGTCTGTTCTAAGGTGATTAATCCAGATGAAATCCAAGTGCTGGTTCCAATATTCGGCGCATCAATTCTTGACCAAACGCCGAATTCACAGACAACAGTGACTGGATCGTCTCGATTCTTCTGATTTAGCACATTGGAAAATACAGTGGGCAGATCTCTAATGTTGACTCGATTTGCATTCACCGTGCCGTACCGATGAACTGCACTGCCATTCTCGCACTCGATTTTAGGTCTGGGAGCCCACTGTTGTTGATCAGTCTGGATAATATTGGCGCATGCAACCAACAATAATATAGAAAATAGGCTGATCGAAACCGTCTGCAAATCGCCAATGCCCTCGTTTATATGCCCCAGTAACCGCACTAGCCGCCGCGCTTTTTAGAGCCTAGCATGCCCAACTTATCATAGAGTTCCAACGGCCTATTATCTGCGCCATTCCTGAGCGTATTTAGGGCAGATTTGACCGTCTCAATTTTTTTATTGATCAACAAATCGTTACGTTGAAACTTATTTTTGCAAGACTCCATAACCTCGATGAGGTCAGCCATACCTTTCAGGGATTGGTGGGAATCGGTGTCATAAAATGAAGATACAGCTTGGGTATGGGTTAAGTCTTGCAGGATCGTCAACTTCTCCGGCTGGAGAGACTCGAACTGATCTAGATCAGAGTGCTTCAACACATCAAACTCCCTCTCAAGGATAGTTTCAAGGGTTAAGGCAAGCCGCATGGCTTTTTCGACGTCGCCACTGCGCGAGCTACTCATCTCAAATAAGTTTTTCTATCGCGGCAAAATTCTCAGCAACGCGCTTTCCATCAATTGGATAAGTGCCTTCAGCAATCGCGTTTTTGATTTGCTCAACTTTATTTTGATCAAACCCACTGCGATCCAATTCCTGACGAACGGCGGAGCTTAACTCAACAACATCCTCGGAGCTCTCACCCCTTTTTTCAGAAACGTTGCTAGCTTTTTCGCCAGCGACATCGTTTGCGACGCTGTCGGAATTCTTCTGTCTATCGAACCCTACATTAGCGCCTTTTAATAAGCCAGATACACTGTCAACCATATCATCCTCCACCTTCACGATCGGTTAATCGGCTGATAACCGCAAGACTTTAACATTTTTTTGAATCATTTATCGAATTCCCTTGGCCCTATTCTTTCCGACAACAATTCCTCGAATCAGCTGACCTGATTCCACATTTTTAAGCTGAATTTGTTGACGGTACTGGCCATCTTCGATAGCGATGGTGTCAACTTCAATTTTTATAGAGGTTCTCTCAATAGTTAAAGTAACCGCGTCACCCTTTTTCACTAATAACGCCTGTGTGATGTCAGTTTGCTTGATTGGCTCTAGTGGTCGAATCTGTCGAGTAGTCTGAAGTCCAACGACCGCGGATAAATCGGTTAAAAAAGAGGTTCGAAATGTATTTTGCGGAAGCCATTTAATTTCCACTAATTCATCTTCGATGATCGTCCCGTGCGGCAAGGGTCTTGTGGCAACAACAACTGGATTTAGACGTTCAGTGTTGTGGTCTGATAACACAGTATTCGCCTCGATATCTGTTTTCGCCAATAAACGCACGTTAACGATGTTGGTTATTGGTAGATGGTCCTCTATCGTGGGCGCAGCTTTGATCTTCTCTATGGCCGATTGCTCTATGGTCTGACCCGCAACAACCCGATGTGTCGTTGCATAAACATAAGTCATCGATCCCAGATCCTCGTCTGTGACGGGTTCTCCAGAATCAATGTCTCGCAGGGCCACTAATCCAAGCCAACTACCTTTCGGTTGCTCGATGTCAGCCTCTTCAATCGTTTGACCTCGCTTTATTGGGCGGGTAGTCACACGCCTGCTCTGTTGATCGGCGATTTGAACTTTAACGAATAGGTTCCAAGTTTCAGCGCAGGAGACTTGGACTGTATCCCGATTATTAAATGGGAACGATAAATCCAACGGAGAACTACACGGCTGAATGGTTATGTTTCTGTTAAGTTTTCCAACAGCGATGTCCGAAATCGGCGCGTGGTTTTGCTCGGCTACCCATTGCCTTACCACCTGCTCCAAGGCTTCAAGATCGCCTGGAAACGAACTCGCTAACGTCTGAGAACCCCAGACTGAGATGCACGTAATCAAAAGAAGTTTTTTCATGCGGTCAGTATGCCTAAATTGGTCTCTAGAGTAATCCTGAATCCGGCCAATTATTGCCGAAGCCGCCCCAATTCCTTGCCACTTTTAATTATTGATCGGGTTGCCCCCTCGGTAGTCACTTGTTTGGCATGAGTATTGCTTTTTTGTAGGTGTCTATTTATCGACAACGAAGGCGAAAACTTGAGAGCAATGAAACGATGAAGTTAATTGAATCTCCATTCGGAATCCACGAGAAGGCCCTGGCGGTTAGAAACCAACGGATGCAGGTAATCGCGTCGAACATCGCGAACGCTGATACCCCGCATTTCAAAGCCCGAGATGTCGACTTTAAAAAAGTTTTGGGTGGGATGGGACCATCTCCCATGGCAGCGACTAATGCCAGGCATTTTGAGGTTGGAGAAACAGAGTCTTCCGAACCGCTCGTGTATCGCGTTCCATTCAATGCAGCAGCAGATGGTAATACTGTTGAGATGGGTGTTGAGCAGGCGAAATATGGTGAGGCGGCCAGTGATTTTCAAACTACATTGAGCTTCTTAGAAGGTCGAATTTCTGGAATCCGTAAAGCATTGAGGGGTGAATAATCATGAGTATTAAGAATATTTTTGGTATCGCTGGAACTGCCATGAATGCCCAGACGATCCGGATGAATACCACGGCATCAAATTTAGCGAATGCCGGCACGATAGCTGGCTCAGAAGAGGACGCTTTTCGTGCCAAACGATCCGTATTTAAAGCGTTAGTCGACCAGCAAGATTTGAATCGTGGTTTTGAACATTTGGGCGGTGTCAAGGTCGCAGAAATTGTCGACGACCAAGCACCCGTTCGGAAAATTTATGATCCAACAAATCCCGCGTCTGACGCGGAGGGTTATATGTATGCCTCTAACGTCAGCGAGGTGACAGAGATGGTTGAGATGATCGCCGCATCGCGCTCGTACCAGAACAATGTCGAGGTCGTCACGACTGCTCGACAATTGATGTTGAAAACATTAGATCTTACGAAGGTGTAACAAATGGAATCGACGATCTCTCTCGCAAATACCGGAATCCTAACTCAGCAAGAATACGAAGACTCGAATTTAGTAGTCGATTCACGTGATGATGGAATGGATAGAAATGCGTTCTTGACACTGCTTACAACGCAACTACAGAGCCAAAACCCATTAGATCCGATGAAGAATGAGGAGTTTGTTGCCCAGCTTGCGCAGTTCTCGCAACTAGAGGCGACATATGGGATGTCGGCTTCTCTGGAAGAAATGGCGAAATCGCAGCGCTCTGAGCAGCTCATGCAAGGAGCAGTATTAGTTGGGAAAGATGTCTTCGCTCAAACAGGTCTCATTTCGACTGACGGCGAGAACGCATCTGAACTTCATTTTGATCTTCCCAATGGCGCCGACCAACTTGAAATTGGTATCTTCGATGCTTCCTCTAACCAGAGGATTCGAAATATGGTTATCGGACCGCAGCAGCCTGGCACAGCAGAGCTTGCCTGGGATGGCAAGTTATCAGGCGGCGTGTCTGCTCCAGCAGGCCAGTATATTGTCCGTGCATCAGTGACTCAATCAGGAGTCACGGCACCGATCACACCAAAAACCTATTCATCTGTGAAATCGATAGGCTGGGATGCATCCACAGCCGAGCTCAACGTCGATTTTGGAAACAATATTTCATTGCCGATTAGCTCTGTAAACAGAGTCGGTCAATTTTAAGGGAGTCAGACCATGTCATTTTATACCTCACTCACAGGCTTAAACGCAGCAACCACGCAGCTGGCGGTGACTTCGAATAATATCGCGAACGTCGCGACGACAGGCTTTAAACGTTCACGGGCAGACTTCGGCGATATTTTTGCGACATCACCATTGCAGAAGGCTTCTACGGTTGTTGGTAAAGGTACTGCATTAAAGCAGGTATCCCAGGAATTCTCTCAGGGCAATATCGAGCTATCTGGTAACACACTCGATTTGGCGGTCACGGGTGAGGGCTTCTTCCCACTGAAATCAGCAGATGGCCAAGATCTGTATACCAGAAACGGGTCATTTTTGCTTGACGACAAAAATCGCGTAGTGAACTCGGCAGGCCAGTTTTTGAATGTTGCGACGGTTGACTCTCTCGGTAAAGCTGATTTCGACTCCGCGCTTACGCCACTGAAAATTGATCCGGCAACGATTGGCGAAGCGATCGCGACCTCAGAAATTGACTTGTCCATCAATTTCCCTGCTGAGGGTGAAATTGCCACCTTCGTGGATGATCTTGGAGTCACGCGGACAAAGGCATTCGATCCCAATGATCCGACCACCTATGCAAAGTCGTCGGCGGTCACTATCTATGACGACAACGGTAATGATTTCTTGTTGACCGTCTATTACGCCAGAACGCAGGTCGCTTCTGCAGATCAGCCATCAAACAAATGGCAGTCTTATGTCTACCTCGGTGATCAGTTGATTGAGCCGGCGCTGAGCCAGGCAACCTCAACCTCCGGTGAGCCAATGTATGTCAATAAATACGGACAGATTCAGCCTGAATCGGCAGTCCCAGTGCAACTTAGGTCCACAAACGAGACCTACCAGAAGTTTAATCTAGATGATCTCTCCAACCCAATTGAATCAACCCCCGCGACAATTAATAGCGCGATCCTCACTGCGCTGCAGTATCAGACGGGCGAGGCTGAAGTTGGCATGACCATCGATGGTTTGGGTTTGGCCAACGAGAGCGTCGAGAATCTGATCGCTGAGACAGGCGACGGTGCCACAGCTGTATTCACGGTCCCCTCAACAGCGGATGTCACAACGATTGACGATTTATTTGTCACGGTAGATGGTTCTGCGATGTTCACCCCTACTATCCTGGATGTGGTGGGGGACGGCTCGATATCCTCATATGATTTGAGTTCTGACGGGGAGCTGGGCGTCTTTGGTGCGGTGCTGGCTGCTGACGAGCTAACAGTCTGGCAGAATGGTGAAGAACTCACGGCTGGCACAGACTTTAGCGTCACAGACAACATACTGTCATTCACGTCGGTACCAAATTCGGGTGATTTTATAAGGGTCATGCGTTCTTACCAGATGAACGAAGTGACACCCGTAGCAACTAGCTTCAGCGGTACACAGGTCGCAGTCGATGTGACCAATGGAATCGGAGATGGTGCGACGACCGCATTTACCTTAGAAAGTGATATCGAGTCTGATATTTCGAGTTACGCGGTTCTCGTCGATGACACAGAAATGGTCGAAGGCGTGGACTTTAGCATCAGTGAAGATGTGATCACATTTAACGTCGCGCCAGCCTCGGCCGCGGTCATCGAGGTGGTCCATAAAACTCAGTTTACTCTCGCCTCCGATGTCGCAGACGACGTAGAGCGTTATAGTTTTTCTTATACGAATTCTGACGGGGTTGAGACGCCATTATCGTTTACTAACGGGGATTTTACTGTCAGTGGGACAACTCTCACCCTTGCCTCTGCGGTTTCGACGTCACTGACGATGAGCGTTCAGTCAGCTCAAACGACGATCTCATCATCGTTATCGCCTACAGCAGTTTCGAATGAGCAAAATACTGAAAGTTTCTCCGGGGTAGTCGGTGACGGCGCTACGGTTGTTTTTACACTTGCTGAGTCTATCGCCGACGATAGCTTATATACAGTTACCGTCAACGGAATCTCTCAGACTGTAGATACCGACTTTACGATCTCCGGTAACACCCTAACGTTCACCGCAGCACCGGGAGCTGGCGAGACGATTGCGGTCGCGTTGACCGCTGACTCAAGTGCCATCGGCTTTGCCGGAGCAGTCGGCGATGCGACCACAACAGACTTCACCTTATCCAACGATATATCCGCCGACATCGAGAGCTATCTCGTATTCGTGGATAGCGCAGAAATGGTTGAAGGAACGGATTACACGGTCACAGGAACCACATTAAGTTTTACAGCCGCACCGTTAGCTGGTGAGGCGATCGAGATCAAGAGCGCCAAAGAATTTACCCTCGGATCAAACATTGAAGATACCCTTGATGATCACGTTGTGCTGGTTGATGGCGAACAAGTCACCGAATTCAGCGTGACAGGAACAGCTCTTAGTTTTACAAATGCGCTGGACGCTGACGCCACGGTTCAGGTCATTAATGCAAGTCGTTACACGTTGGGTAACAGCGTTAGCCTTTTAAATACGGGAGCTGATGACTTTACAGTCTTGGTTGATGGTGTTGCGACGACAGGAGTGTCAATTTCCGGTGGCACGGTCACCTTTGACTCAGCTCCAGCCTATGGCTCGACTGTAGAAGTTATCTCCACTGTTGACTATACGCTTGATCAAGATATTGGAGATGATGCTGCACTCTATGATGTTTTGCTCGATGGTGAGCGATTGGCCTTGGGGACGGATTACAGCATAACCGCCGACACATTGGCTTTGTCGCGCGAAATCGGTGCAACCTCTACGCTTCAGATCCTTCGAAAGAATGATTTTTCTTTCACCGAAGAGACTGACGGGACCTTTACTGTTGGGTTGACAGCAGCTCCCGCCGAGGACGCTACTGTCACCATCGCTCAGGCTGTAACGTCAGAGGATTGGCTCAACACTGCCGGAGATGGTTCAGATACTACGTTTAACTTGTCGAACAGTATCCGCTACACGAGAGATGTATCCGTCCTGCTTGACGGTGTCGAGCAAACCTATGATACCGATTACAGTATCTCTGGATCAGTTTTAACCTTTGTTGATGCGCCTGCCGATGGTGCGACGATTACGGTTCGCCCCACGGACGATACCACTAGCCTCGCTATTCAACTGCGTGAAGCATTTAAGGTCGCGATCGATGTGCCGGATACCGTTGATGACACTAATATCACCGAGCAGGGTTATGAGGTAACCATCGATCTCTCTGAACTCGCGGGCCAATCTTTCAATGGTAAAAATCTAGCAGCTGAGGTGTCTCGTCAACTGAATGAACAATTGGGCTCGCGCGCATATTTCGATCTATCCAATGATTCTTCGCTTGGAAAAATGACCGTAGCCGCCGATGCGACGAGTACTCTCGACGCGGAATCAATCGATATCGATGTTGTCAGCTACCTGGTGAGCCAAGACGCGGATGTGGATCTAGCTGCGATCACAAGTGAGGACTTTGCAGCAGCCATTCAAGATCAGCTGAATGCATCAACAGAGCAAGGCGTGACTTTTTCTGTTGACTATTCGCTGGCTGACAAGGCATTCAAAATCTTCCGGAGTGATGACGCGACACTTACCATGGAGGCAACGCTCGATTCCAATTCAGTTGCTACAAACAACCAATTGTTCGGATTGACTGGCAGTATTGATCGGACTCTCGATCCAAATACTGGCATGTTTATCGACACATCGGCCTATGACGTTTACGCAAATGGTGATGCGATGCTTGATGAGAGTGCGCAGCGATATGGCGTGAAGGTTGAATATGATGAGGCTACAAATCAATTCTCGATTGCATCTGGGACTACCGGTGATACCTCTAATATCCGGATGTATGACGTCAATGACGCCGTGCAAGAAATGCTCGGCTTTGTGACGTCGCAGACAACATTCGATGATGCTGATTTAGTCGTTAACGCCAAAGAATCAACAGATTTAGCAGAACGAGGTCTGGTCTCGTTAGCGGCCAAGGTGTTTGGTAACCCGTTATCAGTCAACGTGGCGTCTACCTTCGAGGTAAATGATTTGTCCAACGAATTTTCAGTCACTGTCGATAACGTGACAGAAACATTCGTGATCCCGGAAGGCACCTACAACTTGAATGAATTCATGTCCACGCTAGAGCGACGGATTAATGCAATGGCAGACGAAGATGGTCGGACCGTGAACGGCGTTTCGGTCTCTTACGATCCGACGACCGAGGGCTTGGTGTTCACATCTGGAACCACCGGTAACGAATCGTTTCTGCAGGTCTCAGGGAGTTCACGTTGGGGATTGTTGAACCTCGATCCAGGCCTTGGATCAACTTCAACATTCATTGAGCCTGAAACTTTTGCGAGCGCAAATGATCTCCCGGCGGAGGTTTACGTTCGCTTCAATAATACCACCGGTCGTTGGGAGGAATACAGCGCCTCGCCGGATTTGAACATGCTTGAATTGACTGAAAGTCAACAATTTGATGAGACGCGTCAACCGCAGTGGAGACCCTTATTTCTCGATAAGGGGGAGCTGACCTTTGACACCTCGGGTAATCTTGTATCGCCACTCACCGGTGTTGAATTAGATAACGTTGTTATTGGAGGTTCTGGTAACTCGTTGCAGATCGATATTGATTATACCGGATCTACACAGTTTACCGGCGAATTCTCTGTGAATGCCCAGAGTCAGAATGGCCAACCAAACGGGAACTTAGTTGGTCTCGATATCGGTGATGATGGCTTGGTGACGGCTTCTTACTCCAATGGTTCTCAGCAATTGAAAGGAAAAATCATCCTTGCCAATTTTTCGACACCGAATGGGTTGCGTCAATTGGGTGACTCGACCTTCTTAGAGTCGGCGGAATCAGGGGCGGCAACGCTAGCCGAACCGGGTTCAGCAGGCGTTGGCACGATCCGTGCTGGTGCAAGGGAAAGGGCGAACCTGGATTTGACATCTGAGCTGGTCGACTTGATCACAGCGCAGCGAAACTTCCAAGCCAACGCCAAGGGTCTTGAGACGAGTACTACTTTGACTCAGACCATTATTAACATTCGAGGTTAATCACCTAGGGGCCTTGTGAAATGGATCGTTTAGTTTTTACAGCACATATGGCGCAACGCGAGTATCGACTCGACCGCCAAGTGCTGACGAATGATATGGCTAACGTGTCTACGATCGGCTTTAAAAAGGCTCTATCGACCGCAAACGTCGCAGTAAAGGTTTCTGGAGATGGGTTTGATTCGCGTTTCCTACCTCGAGCATTTACTCAAAACCTGGTCGATATGACCGAGGGTGAACGGATTGTAACTGGGCGCAACTTAGATCTGGCGATGGACGGGAAAACCGTCCTCGGTGTTCAGGCTGATAACGGTGATCTTGCGTTTACGCGTCGGGGCGATTTACAGGTTACAGCCGATGGAATTTTGCAGCTAGTCAATGGCAGTCCTGTTCTGGATGACAAGGGCTCGCCCATTTCTGTCCCGACCGGGGTAACTCTGTCGGTCCGTTCCGATGGTACGGTGCTGGCTCGCGATCCTAATGATTCAGCGTCCCCTGATTTAGAAGTCGCTCAGCTGATGTTGCGTGACGCCAGTCAGACTGCGTTGATGCGACGGGAGGATGGTTTTTTTCAGCCAGTACCAAAGATAGATCCGCAGTCTGACTTGATTCAGCGAGACATAAACGGCAACCCGTTAGGCGCGCAGGATCCGCTCCTTTATGCAGAAGGCGTTCCCGCGCAAGACTTTGAGTCTGGACCAGAAACACCCTCGGTTTCGAGCGGGGTTCTGGAGGGAAGCAATGTATCGACGGTCGAGTCACTGGTTAAGTTTATCGATCACATGCGTAACTTTGAGATGCAAACCAAGGTGATCAAGGAAATGAAAGACAACGATCAAAGTGGCGCCAGCATGATGCGGCTGTCATAAGGAGTAAGTTAATGGAAGCCTCGCTATTTGTATCAAAAACAGGGTTAGACGCGCAGCAAACGCGGATGACTACGATTTCGAACAACCTTGCGAACGTCAGTACGACCGGATTCAAGCGTGATCGTGCGGTCTTTGAGGATTTGTTGTATCAGAATATTCGGCAACCGGGCGGCTCCACAGGTGCCGACACAGTGTCTCCGACTGGGATGATGATCGGTACCGGTGTCAGGATCGTGGCAACAGAAAAAAATCACGAGCAGGGCAGCATGGTTCAAACCAACAATGCTCTAGATCTCTCCATTCTCGGCGAGGGTATGTTCCAGATTCTTCAGGGAGACGGGACGATAGCCTACACACGCGATGGCTCGTTTAAGTTATCTCCTGAACGGAACCTGGTAACAGCATCCGGGGAATTACTCCAGCCTCAGATAACGATCCCGCAGGACGCTGAATCAGTGAGTATTGGTTCTGATGGAACGGTGACTGTACAGCCAACGGGGAACGCTGAGGAGATCAACATTGGTCAAATCCAGGTTGCGCGATTCTTAAATTACGCAGGCCTCGAGCCAATGGGACGAAACTTGTATGCCGAGACCACCGCCAGTGGTGCACCGGTAGTGGTGAATCCATCTGAGGAGGGCGCCGGATCTTTGCAGCAAGGTTCCCTCGAGGGGTCGAATGTGAATGTGGTCGAAGAGATGGTTGCGATGATCGAGACACAGCGCGCTTACGAAATCAATTCGAAGGCGATTTCCTCGGTCGACAGCATGCTTCGGTTCTTGAACCAGAATCTATAAGGATCAGTGATGAATAAGTTTTTGACTCCTCTTCTTTCGCTGTCAATTTTGACTGGGTGCGCTACTCAGCAGGTGGCTGGTCCATCGCCTGAGTTTGCTCCAGTTATCCCGCAACCAAAGGTAGCTCAGGCTATTCCAACGGGATCTATCTACAGTGCCACTAATGCAGATAACTGGTTTGGTGAGAAGAAAACGTATCAAGTTGGCGATGTCATCACGGTGGTACTTGACGAGTCTATGGACGCAGACTCTACCTCGAAAAATTCGGCATCGAAGAAAACGAAGACAGATGTATTGTCGCCTCTACAGATTGCCAAATGGGGCAGTGCCGGCGGCCTTCTTTCTGAGGATATGCAGGAGGAGAATGAGGTATCGGCTGAGGGCTCTGGAGTTCTTGATCAGAGTGCTACCTTCAAAGGCACCATGACCGCTCAAATTGTTGAAGTGTACTCAAACGGCAATCTTCTGATCCGGGGCGAAAAGATCGTTACTTTCTCCTCAGGATCTGAGGTGGTTCAGGTTAAAGGAGTTATTCGTCCTGAAGATATTCAGCCCGATAATTCAATCCAGTCTAAGCGGCTGGCGAACGCTCAAATTTCATACAAAGGCATTGGCGCAAACGCTAACGCGCAACGTGTTCCTTGGGGAACAAATCTGATTTTCAGTCTGTGGCCATTTTAGGAGTACGACGATGCGTTTTTTTATTTGGTGTCTGATTTCCACGGTGGTTGGTTTGCTACCAATCAATGTATCGGCAGATCGAATCAAAGATTTAACGCAAGTGGCGGGCGTTCGTTCGAATCAACTGATCGGTTACGGATTGGTGGTTGGCCTGAACGGCACTGGGGATGGAGGTTCTGTTCCGTTCACCGGACAGTCACTTCGTTCAGTACTGGGAAAGCTCGGTGTGAATGTTGACGGCGTCCAGTCAGATTTTGATGTTGCGGGCGTTCAGGCAGGTGCCATTACACCAGACAACGTTGCAGCAGTGATGGTGACCGCAGAGTTACCACCATTCGCGAAGCCTGGTCAGAATATTGATGTCAACGTATCCACAATCGGTGGCGCCGAATCATTGCGAGGCGGGACGCTAGTACTCACTAGGCTCCAAGGCGTTGACGGGAATGTCTACGCGCTCGCCCAAGGCTCATTGACAAGCACGGGTGTTGAGGTCAACGCAGCCGGAGATCAAATCATTATCGGGGTGCCGACCTCCGGACGCATCCCGAATGGCGCAACCGTCGAGCGGATGGTTGACTCACCTTTTACCAAGTCTGACTTCATCGTACTGAACGTGAAGGCGGGTGACTTTACGACGGCCAAAGCCATTACCGACGGCATCAATCGGCAATTCGGTGGAGGTACGGCGAGGTCGATTGATGGCGTTTCGATTGCGGTTACCGCTCCGAAAGATGTCTCGGACCGTGTTTCTTTCCTGTCTATGATTGAAAATCTCGAGGTAACTCCTGGAGATCCTGCTGCAAAAGTGGTTGTTAATAGCCGTACCGGGACCGTAGTGATCAGCCGAAATGTGAAGGTCACCGCTGCGGCTGTGACACATGGCCCGATTACGGTTACGATTTCGGCGACCAATGAAGTCAGTCAGGCAAATCCATTTGCCGACCAAGGACAAACCGTCGAGTTTCAAAACGCTGACATTGAAGTTCAAGAGCCTGCAAACAAAATGTTTTTGTTCCAACCGGGCGTCGATTTGCGAGAAATCGTTGATGCTGTCAACGAGGTGGGGGCTACACCCTCTTCACTGATTGCGATTTTAGAAGCGCTCAAATCGTCTGGATCATTACGTGCAGATTTGGTGGTGATCTAATGGGTACCTCGCCGATGCTTTCAGGGTACACAGACTTTACAGGGCTGCATGAGCTTAAGGCTCGAGCGTCTAAAGACCAGTCGGGTGAATCTCTGGAAGCGGCGGCGAAACAGTTTGAGTCGATGTTTGTTCAGCTCATGATGAAGTCTATGCGCGACGCCAATGCGACGATGAAGTCCGGGTTCTTTGATAACGCCGGGACCGACATGTTTGAAGAAATGTTGGACAAAGAGTTTTCAGTGCAGTTCGGTCAAAGAGGTGCGTTTGGATTGGCAGAGATGCTGGTCAAGCAACTCGGTCAAGTGCAGCCCGCTCAGTCAGTGTCTGGCTCTTTTATGACAGTAGGCGAAAGGTTTCCATTGAATCCGGAGACAACCAAGCAGCCGTTACCAAGCACCAGCCCGATTCAGATGCCGCTCGCAGAGCAGGTCCTGAAATTCCGGTCACTAGGACATGGAGGTGAGAGCGATGAGTGATCTGCTGTCTCTCGGTTCTTCTGGAATCCGGACTTATCAAAAAGCGTTATCGACCGTATCCAACAACATTGCGAATCTCAATACAGAGGGTTATTCGCGCCAAGTTGCTGAGGCGGAGGAGACAGCACCAAAAAGTATCGTTGGTGGATACCTTGGTACAGGATCTAGTATCGCGACCGTACGTCGTCAGTACGACGCATTTTTAGAGCAAAGCCTCAGATCTGCCAACAGTGATCTCGGTGCAGAAGAACAAGTAGTCAAATACGCAGAACAAGTGGTTGACCTACTCGGTGGGGAGTCTGTCGGGCTAGACAACGCATTGGATCAATTCTTTGCTACCGCGAAAGAACTTGCGTCTGATCCGGGCTCAACGGTGTTGAGAAATATTTTCCTACGCGATGCTGACGTGGTCGCCGGTCGCTTTAGAGAGTTACATGGGTTGATTACAGGCATCGGTCAGGAATCGAAATCCGAGTTTTTCACCGAAGTTGATCAACTCAACGCGCTTGCGACACAGTTGGCGACGGTCAATCGGATGATGCTGGCGAATGTCGATGTATCGAAGCAGCCACCCAAGTTACTGGATCAGCGGGATCAGATTTTGAGGGACATGGCCGAAATTACCGATGTCAACGTCCGCGCTAATGATGCCGGGCGGGTCGTTGTATCGCTGACCAATTCATTTAACAAGGGTGTCCTGGTCAACTTTCAAACCGCCAATAAAGCGACGGCTCAGTTACCTGACTCAGAGCCGGGCGTTGTCCGGTTAGTGATCGAGAAAGCTGATGGGGGTTCCGATGAAATATCCGGTCTCTACCGCGGCTCACTGGGTGGTATCAGTCAATTCAGGTCCAATGTGTTGTCTCCTGTTCTTGCCGACTTTAATTCACTAGCGACCCAATTCGCCGGTGCGCTCAACGCAATCCAAACGACTGGGCTCAATGGTCATGGCGAGTTTGGCGAGCCATTATTCGAAATTGAACCACAATTCATGATCGCCCGACCCTCAGCGTCGCAAGGGTTTGACGTCGATATTGAGTCGACGCCAAACTACGAAGGGCTTTCATCTTCGGTCGCGGTGACCTTTGACGAGACACTGGGTGTTTGGACATCTGTTGACCCATCGTCTGGGCAAAAGGTTTTCCAGAACGCAGACGGTGTGATTGAGTTCGATGGACTTCACGTATTGGTGTCGGGCGCTTCACGCCAGGGCGACTCCTTCGAAATTAGCGCGTCTAGTCAGCCAGCGGCAACCATCCAAATGGTTTTGAATGACCCCCTCGGTATCGCTGCCGCTTCAGCATTTCGTGTGACGAGTAATCCGAACAACTTAGGCTCTTCGGAGCCTGTCGTTTCCTATGTCGCGGTAGAGTCGCCCATGGGTGAGCCTTCGATTGATGAAGTATTCTCAAACTCGTTATTGGCAGAGACTAGTATTACCTCGTCTCTCACATCCCTGGCGTCAGTGTTGCCGGCGGAGACCGATGGGGCTTCTTTTGTTATCTCATCATCTTATGATGACCCGGTGTCGCTTCATCTATTGACCAGAGACGGCGTGCACTTGGTTGGGGACTCCCTCACACAAGGGCAGCAGGCAGCGCTGATGAGCTCTGGTGAGGGATTCAACGCATCCGCTCAATATTCAAGCGTCTACCGAAATCAAACCGGCACAAATAGTTACCGTGACCTGGATATTTTCGTGGGCATTAAGGCTGAACCAATGGTCGATCGTCTGGATTCATATTCCTATGACTCGGTCACGGATACACGGACCCCGATAGTCATCGAGAGCAGTCGTACAGCACAGATTCGGGGAGCAACCCTGCCGACTATTCAGGCGTCGGATCTTGACGATGGTGAGGTCATTCCCGCAGGTTCATTGACATTGAATGGGGTAAGTCTCGGGGCATTGCGGATCGCTGAAGGCGAAACTCAATTACAGGCAACCGATGTTTTAGACTGGATGAACGGGGCCTCGGTGGCGTTAGGATTGGATGTCGTTGCCGAAGCGATTCAAGAGAAAACCTTTGACAGCGAAACGATCGATTTGGGCTCAACGCTTGTTATTAATGGCGTTACAGTCAACGCCGACGGAGATAACGTTGTAGCAGATATCACGAGTACTGGTTCTGGAGTTTCATTTTCTCAAACGGGCACAGTTGTGACCGCTGATTATCGGGTAAAGGTCAATCAGCTGGCTTCGGCTCAGGTTATGACAACAAATACTTTTCTTTCAGATGCTCAATCTTTGAATGGGGGAGACCCATTTACGTTGGTCGTCCTTAAAGATTTAGATCAGTCGGTGACAACGATCGGAGTGAATGATACGAGTCCTGCTGGAGTCATGGCGGCTATCAACGAAGCAGGTCTTGGAATCACAGCTGCGCTCGAGCCAGCCACTGATGGTGGCGATGGCGTACAGATAAAGCTGACGGGGGAGACCGGGGTATCTAATGCTTTCAGCATCACAACAAATGGATCTGGATTAGTATTCCCGACGGAAGGAGCGGAGCGCTTTATAGCTGCAAAAGACGCTTCAGTGGCAGTCAATGGTGTGACAACTTTTAGCGGTTCTAATTATATTGTCGACGCAATCGATGGTGTGGCCATGAATTTGATGGAAGCGAATGGCAGAACCCAGACCGTATCAGTCGTGGGAGATACGCCTAGAGATAGCTTTGATTCGGTTGATGACCTAGTACGACAGGTTAATAGCGTTACTGAGATAACAGGAGTCGAAGCAAGGATTAATCATCTTGGTGATTTATTGTTGGTCGGGGTCGAAGATCCATCGCTACCTATCAGTATCAGGTCATATGATGGTCAATCTAATCCCTTCAGTTCTAGCGATTTTCAGGTCAATTCAAGCATTCGTCTGACATCTAAGGATCCAGAGTCAATTATTGAGCTTGGCCTCACGACCAGTGGCCAAACTAGCCATCTGGCAGCCCTTGGGTTTGATACGGGCGTTTACCTCAATGATTCAGTTGGTGAAGACCTTCTAATGTTCTTTGGGGGTGATGAATTATCTTCGAGTAAGGGAATGGTAAGCGCAGCGTTCGGGGACAACTCTGCCCAGTCCGAAGTTGATGTCTTGAGGTATAGCAACCTTGAGTTTGAGTTCATTTCTGAGTCTGAGTTCACCATCACTGATACTGACAGCAATACGGTTATGGCGACACGTAATATTGCAGATGATGGTGTCATAGTTTATCGCGGCCTCCTTCTTGAGCTAGACCCCATGCCTAGCAAAGGCGATCGTTTTTCTGTTAACGGCAATATTGCAGCAAGTGATGGGACATTTGATGCGCAGGGCAACAACGTCAACCTAACGCGAATCGTTGAGCTCGAGTTTAATCAGAATGCATTGGGTACGGGGCAAACGATTGGTGAGACTTACCGTTCATTATTCTCGCTTGCCGGTGATCGTGCTAATCAGGCCGCAGTATCGCGTGACGCATTGATTGTAATTCAGGAGCAGGCAGTTGAAGCCAGGGATGCTGTGTCTGGCGTGAATCTCGATCAGGAGGCCGCCGATTTGATTCGTTTCCAGCAGGCTTACCAGGCATCGGCGCAGGTTATTCAGGCTGCGCAAACGTTATTTGATCGTATCTTACAGATTCGATAGGAGTTAACTGATGACAATCTCAACCCAATTATTTTTTGATCAATCCGTTAATCAGATGCGGCAACAGCAGGGTCGAGTGAATGAGATCCAGGCACAAGTCGCGACTGGGAAACAGGTTATCAAGCCCTCAGATGCGCCGGACCAAGCCGTGGTCATAGCGCGCTTAAAGTCTGCGCTGAGTAAGCAAGAAGGATTCGATCGTGCGCTGACGTCGGTGGAAAATCGGCTGACCGCTGAGGATAATGCTTTGGTGGGCCTACAGAACGCATTGATCCGGATGAAGGAGCTAACGACCCAGGGCGCTAACGATACTTACGGCCCCCAGGACCGCATGGCGATTGCGTTAGAGCTTCAGGGGCTGATGGACCATGTAGTCAGCCTTGCGAATTCTCAGGACGTGTCCGGTAACTACGTCTTTGCTGGCTCTCGCGTGCAAACCAAGCCTTATACGGTTGAAGACGGTGCGATGGTTTACCAGGGCGACGATACGGTGTCCTCAGTTTACATCAGTGAGCAGCTTCAGCTTGAAGTCAATCGTCCTGGATCTGATTTGTTTGGACCAGTTGACCGGTCAACCGAGCCTGGCGATGGTGCGAAGCGTGAATTTTTTGCCGCTCTGGGTGATCTAGTGGATGCCATGGGCGAATCGGACTATGACGGGATTCATCAAGGCCTGGCCGATTTGGTCGATATGACTGATCAGGTATCTCTTGCGCTTGCGAAGGTGGGAACAGAAATGACGATCGCTGAATCGCGTCGTGAAATGATGAATGAACTGGTCACGCGGTATAAGTCGTTGCTATCTGAGGCCGAAGATCTCGATTACTCAAAAGCCGTCACCGAACTGAGCGCGGAAATGCTGACGCTGGAGGCGGCTCAGTCGTCATTTGCGAAGATTTCTTCGAAAACCTTATTCGATTACATCCGTTAAGGGGTAGATGAGTTATGTCAGTCTCAACTGATTCGATCGGCGCCAGTATCATTAATTCCCTGGGCAATGGGTCGGGGATTAATATCGACGAGCTGGCCACGAATTTGACCAACGCCGAGACTGCTGCAACAAAGGCCGCACTCGAGTCGTCGGTTGAAAAGACAGAAATGAAGATCTCTGGATACTCATACATCAAGGCGCAACTGAGCGTCCTGCGCGATTCGTTTGATCAACTGAATGATTCATCAGACGTCGGCTCGGTGAGCATGTCCGCTGACGGAACTGGGATCTCTTTCGACCAGACGGGTGCGGTACTGACCGGTCAGCATTCGATTACGGTGAACTCTCTCGCCGCCGCACAGCGAACGATCGCTGGTGGATTTTCGTCGAGAGTTGCAGAATTGAATGGTGGTTCCAGCATTACCCTGACAGTGACGCTCGATTCCGACTCCTCAGTCAATACCATCGAGGTTGATTCAACCACTCCGGTGGGAGTTGTGTCCGCAATCAACGACGCAGGGCTTGGTATCACGGCCTCCTTGATCGATACCGGTGACGCAGCCAACCCTTACTATATCGCCTTGGTTGGCGAGACCGGCTCGAGTAACTCATTCAGCATCACATCCGATAGCGCCGATTTAACGTTCGCGGGTTCTGGTGAAATAGGATTCGTGGCTGCCCAGGATGCGTCACTGGATGTGAACGGATTAACGATTACGAGCGACTCGAATGAAATTACCGACGTGATTGCAGGTGTGACCATGACCCTCACCGGGGCTACTGGAGTAGCACAGAATGTTACGATCAATAGTGATCCGTCGACTGTTAAAACCAAGCTTGAGAACCTGGTTGCGATATACAACGATACCGTTGACTTGCTGAATGAGCTAAACAGTTCTGAGTCAACAGCCTTTGATTATAGTGGCTCACTCTCTAATGACAGTATTGTTAGGACGATCCTCAATCAAATCAGATCAGCGATTACCGCTGAGTCATCCACGCCCGGAACAAATTACGGATTTTTCGCAGATATCGGTTTGGAATTTAACGAGTTTGGCGATATGACGTTTAATGAAACTAAGTTTGATACGGTGGCGTCGGAGTCGTTTGAGGATATCGTCACACTGCTCTCTGCAGATACCGATAACCAATCGATTTTTTCCGGTCAGCCGATGGGATTGGCTTTCGACGTAATGTCCGTGATTGATTCGATCATTGATACGACCGATGGTGTCTTAACGACAAGAACTCAATCATCCACCGAAACACTCGAAGACTATACAACGCAGTTAGAAGACTTGGCCTCTCGGATGGAAATGATTAAGACACGCTACATTGAGCAGTTTGCTGCGATGGAAGCTGCAGTGAATTCAATCAACAGCACGAAGGATTACCTCACTCAGCAGTTCAAGATGCTTGCTAATATGGGTAAAGATTAGATTTTCCATCATTCCACTGCAAAATTTCGAAAAATCGTCTAAAGTTTTCCGATGGCCATCCGATCCTTCCGTCAGATGAGTTAATTTGTGAGGCAGAGTGATGGGTGTAGAGACGAATGTTTCGCTACCTTCGCAGCCCCCAATAAAAGGGGGCGAATCCCCCGCTCGTCCAACGAAAACGCCTCTCCACAGCACGATGCAGGAGCCGGTTAAAGAAGTTGGCTCAGGGCGCCCAATAGCAAAGGTCCCAGAAATAGATCTTGAGAAACTTAGGGAAAACTTAGAGCACCTTGAGAAGAAAATGGATCGAAAGCTTTCGTTCTCTATTGACGAAACCATCGACCGCGTCGTTATTATCGTGAAAAACAATGAGACTGGCGAAGAGATCCGGAAACTACCAGACGAGGCCACTTTAAATGTGGCTCATTCTATTGAGAATCTTAAAGGCCTGTTATTCGACGACGCTTTTTGATTAGCTCAAACACTCAAATCAGCTAAAGACTCCATCAGTTTTAATCTCTCTATTTGACTCTCGTCGGACTTGGTTAGTCCTACTCTTCTGAGCAGTTGCTTGTCAGTGTTTTCTATCTTTCTCCAAACACGCCATTTGTCTCGGCTTGATGAAGTAACGCTATCCATCCAAATGGTTTAGATTCGCAAATGATCTGTTGCTGGGTATTGGTGATGCCCCGTTATTGCCAGTTGATGGCAAATATTTTCCTAAAGCTTTCCTCATGGCGGTCGATTATCCCCTTGAACGGCAGCTTCGTGCCCTTGATGGTGGCAAGCATACGCCGCCAGCAGGAAAAGCGCGCTTGCGCTGTCCTGAAGTGATAAACGCTCTTAGGAGAGGAAAACATGGCAACAGTCATCAATACAAACGTTGGGTCACTGATGGCGCAAAACGCGATCAGTAAAAATACACGTTCTTTATCCGAAGCGATGGACCAACTTTCCACCGGTAAACGAATCAATTCTGCATCTGATGATGCAGCGGGTCTTGCGATTTCAAGCAGGATGACATCGCAAATTAATGGACTTGATCAAGCGGTCAGAAATGCCAACGACGGTATTTCGTTACTCCAGACGGCTGAAGGGGCTACGATCGAGATTGCGGATATGCTTCAAAGAATGCGCGAGCTAGCAGTTCAAGCATCTAACGACACTTATACAGATACTGAAAGATCCTACCTTAATCTGGAATTCCAACAGCTCACAACTGAGATGACGCGAATCGCGGCCAACACTCAGTGGAATGGGATGAACATCCTTGATGGGTCAAGCAATCAGTTCAATTTCCAAGTCGGGGCTAACGCAAACCAGACGATCGACGTGTCGATAACAGATCTGCAGAATTTAATGCCGGCGAGCGCGTCCGCGCAGGTTGGAACCTACACTGTAGCTAACGCACTGGCTGGGGGCGCGAGCGCTCATGTCACCGTTAACGGGACCACTTATGCCGTGACGGGTACGGTTTCAGCCGGCCAAGTAGAAACAGGTTCTTACACCGTAAATAACACTGTAGCCGCGGGTAATGTTGCGACATTAACACTCGGCGGTCAGACATTTACGCTATCTGGTGAAGCTGCCACAGCTCAAACGGCCACTGCCACGCTCAATCCAGGTGCGTCTTTCTTCTCGACTACCGCAATGTCGGTGACGGTGAACGGTAATACTTTCGTTCTCGGTGCCGAAGAACACACGGCGACAACTGCCCGCGAAGCAGCGGTCGCGATCGCTGCAGCGATTAACGGTGACAGTACGGCCCAGCAAGTGAAGATGAAATTTTCCGCACCGAATGGTGTCGCTGTAGCGTCAGTTCTGAACAGTGGCGCGACTATCACTGTCGGCGTCAACGGTACAACCTATACCGTTGTCGGAGGTCAGTTATCCGGAGCGATGACGATGTCGGCGGCCGCTGCTGCTTTGGCGGCCCAAATCAACGTAACCCCCCAAACGCAACGTGTCGACGCAAATATGGTCGATGCTGCCGGTAATGAGCACATAAGCATCACCGTAGCGGGCAACTCATATGCTCTTTTGAGCGCTAACAATTCCGCCGCTGGTGCTGGCTCAGCGCTTTCAATGCTTGCTGCGAAGATCAATGGATCTGATGTCGCCAAGCAGATGGCTGTCCAAACAAGTGCCCAAACTACCGGTGAATATTTTTCTGCGACCGTCAATGGCCAGTCTTATGTGATGCGAGCTGGTGGTGCGGTGACTGCGGCATCGACAGCCACACTTTTGGCTTCAGCCATCAACGGTTCAGATGTGGCAAAGATTTATCGGGTTTCGATGAATACACACAGCGTCAATACCAATATGGATCTTGCGGTCACAGTGAATGGAACTCAGTACCAGGTCGGTGCGGCTGAACATACTGCAACAACGCAGGCAAGTGCGATCGCCTTGATTGCGGCCAAAGTCAATGCGGGTCAGGATGCAGTGGATGCCTACGCCAGTGGTGATGTATTGACGCTTCGCGCTAACGTTGCCGGAGTTGATTTTTCAGCTGCAAGCCTCTCAATCGGTGCGCAAACTGTCCGTACTGTGAATCTTTCTACGGTGAATAACACGGCACAGACCGCAGTATCGGCAACAGCGTCCGGTGCTCAGATCGTCATCACTGCACTAACAGCAGGAACTGATTTCTCGGCGGCTGGTTCGGATAACGGGACGGCTACATCGGCTGATATTATCGTGGCAAACAACGTCGCTCAGAGCTTAGTCTCTGCAACGGTATCTGTTGCGGCGGCAACTGGTTCAGCGAGGTTGATTCTGAACGCAACTACTGCCGGGACTGCCTTTACTTATGGCGGGACATTGACGGTCAGAGATGGTGCAGCTAGCGCGACCACAATCACGTCGGCCATTCGGGCAAATAACACAGGGCAGTCGGCGGTCTCGGCCACGGTGAGCGGTGCGGTACTCGTTCTAACCGCCACCGAAGCAGGCGTTGCCTTCAGTGCGACAAATGCACAGATCGATGTCTACGAGGTGAAATCTCTGTCAATCGGTGGTGCTGTTTCTGCTGATTTCACGGCGACAATAAATGGTGTTCAGTACGCCGTGCTCTCTGGAATGGGAATGTACTCAACTGCTAACACTTCAGCCCTGTTTGCGTCAAGAATTGCAGATATTCTGAACTCCGGAAACGTAAGTCAGGTTACTTATTTCGGTGTTTCTGGCATTAGTGCCGCTGCAGAATTTGAGGTGAACATCCAAGGGGTGGCTTTGAGTACTACGGGTGCGGGTGCTTTGACTTCCGCAGCGGTAGCTGCGTCAGTGGTCGCTCTTATCAACACGAATACCACTCTCTCATCGATCATGAGTGCAGGCACTTCGACGAATGCCACTGGTGACACGATCGTTGTTCTGACAGCCAGAGCCGCGGGTAACGTGTATTCGGGTGGCTTCAGCGTTGGTAGTGTCTTTATCAATGACGGGGTAGCCAACGTTGCCACGGCTGGTGATGCGGTCACGACCACAGCGGTCGGTAACATCGCCCTGGCAGGCGCTAGTGCGACGACGACTACTTCGGCAACGAAAACCTATGTGGTGCTCACGGGTACGACACCTGGCGACACCTTCAGTGTGGCAAGCTACAATAACATTGGTGGACTCGCAGTGATCGTATCAGCGGTCAAAGACTACGCGGGTGTCTCGGCCATCATGAGCGTCTCTGTCGGGAATAAGCTGGCACAGACCGCAGTATCTGCGTCGATCAGCGGAGCCGCAGTCATCCTGACCGCTACCACCGCTGGTACTGGATTCTCGGCGACAAGCTTCATGCTCGGATCTGAGTCATTCACGACCGCCACAACGGTCGCCAATGATGTGGGCGGATACACTGCATCTGAGCTCGCGTCTGGTCTTGCGGCTCTTGCGGCTGCATCTCTGTCAGACCTGAGCATCGCGGCATCGGGGGCGGCAATTACCGTAGGCGGCACCGTCAACGGCACCGCCATCACGGCTGGTGATCTGTACGACGGAACATCGACGGTGTCCTACACCCAGGCTCAAGCCGCTCGCGCCGATCAATCTGGTAACACTGCAGCGTCTGTTGCGTTACTTCTGGCCTCGGCGGTCGCTGCTGGTGATTCCACCATCGAGGGTGCCGCAAGCGGCGCTATGATTGTCCTGACTGCTGCGACAGCAGGGGTTGGTTTCACTGCTGGTGCGTTGGACGATGGTACTGAAACGGGCTCGTATAGCGAAGTGACCGCAAATGCAGCCATTCAGACCATTTCGTCGGAAGCGGGCGCCCAGTCGGCGCTGGGTGTCATTGACACGGTTCTCGATGAGATCAATAGCGAGCGCGCTAAGCTTGGGGCAGTGATGAACCGCCTGGAGTATGCGATGGACAACCTGGCGAACGTTTCGATGAACATTTCGGAATCTCGAAGCCGGATCGAAGACGCGGACTACGCCAAAGCAACTACTGAGTTGGCTAGGACGCAAATCATCCAGCAGGCAGCGACGTCGATGCTTGCCCAGGCAAATCAGCAACCACAAATGGTTCTCTCATTACTCCAGTAATGAGTTAGTGACCGGTAAAAAAGAAAGGGGGGGCTTACAGCCCCCCTTTTTTTTGGTAATTTGTGGTTTGAATGTTGGAGAGAGTATGTGACGGACGAACAGTTTTCTTTTGGAGCGATGTGCGAAGAGTGCGTGAACTACATTATCAAGGTTCAACCAACGCTTGAGCGCATCAGCAATGATCTTCGAACAGCTCCCTCACGGGATCTTCTCGGCGAGCTTGTAGGATTTGAGGAAGGTTTATCCTGGCTGGTTTCGTTTGGTTCGAAAAGCGATATATTCTTACCCGACGATGAGTTGAAGTCTGAATTTGCGTTCTTCGTTTCGCAGATTGATCAAGGATCACGAGACTTTGTCGTTGCCTTGGAAAACGGTGATTATTTAGATCTAGCTGACGTAATTGATTATGAATTCCTGCCCGCTCTCATTCGGATGAGAGATACAGTAGCTCCTTTGGTACCTCATTGAACAAGGTAAGGCCCGAATGAATCCAAGCGTTGATACTCTGGCATCCAACTTAAATGTACTGGATCGTCTTCACTTTTGCCCATCGATAAAAGATGTGGATACCGATGAATTTGCCTTTGCGCAGCCGGCTGAGGTGTTTGAGGCCAAGAATGGCCAGTGCACGATGCGTTGCTTCGACGATAGCGGGGAATTCTTAGTTCATAGCCGTTTTGATCCACAGGCAGAAGCAAAAATTCAGATTGAGGCGGCCGGCATCGATGAAAATATCAACGTTGCAATAGTGTTTGGGTTTGGATGTGGACATATCGTAAGACAGCTTCTCTCTGAAGTAGATTCTAAAACGAAAATCGTGATTGTTGAGCCCGATCTTAATTCACTTTGCTGGTACTTGATGCATGTGGATGAGACAGAACTTCTGCAAAACGATCGAGTGAACATCGTTGGAGTGACGGACCCTATTTCTGCAGTCTCGGCGGTGATGCCCCACCTAGCCTTGTTAACCTTGAAGGGATGGCTCCCAATAATAAGTCCGCCATTCATGCGGAAGCACTCGGAATTCATGACGTCGTTCGCCAGAGAGTTAGATCAGCAGACGGCTACTCAAAAGCTTGGTTTTGCAACGTCAGCAGATACTTCTCATTTGTTCATGACGAATGCGTTTTTAAATTCAAAATACGCGGCAGGTAGCCCGGGTCTACTACAACTGAAAGAGTGTTGGAAAGGGCGCCCGGCAATTTTAATTTCAGCCGGACCATCGTTGGAGAAACAGCTGCCTCTGCTGGCCGAGGTTAAGGATCACTTTTTGCTGATCAGCATGGGTGCGTCTTTGAGAACGCTCAGGGCGGCACATATTGAGCCGCATATCGTAGTGACCGTGGATCCGTTTCCGATCATGTACGATCATTTTAAGGGGGTGAAGTCTGAGGGTGCGTGGCTACTCTCTGACATGGCGGGTAACCCTAATATTGTGTCTGACTTTTCCGAGAAACGTCTGTTTGGGCACTCTACTCCCCAAATGGAATTCTTGTTTTCGAAGCTGTTTGGGCAGCGCGGTCTGATGATTTCCGGTGGTTCGGTTGCTAACTCAGCCTTTTCAGCGGCTGCAGTTATGCAGGCTGACCCTATCATTCTGATCGGCCAAGATCTGGCCTACACAGGCGGTGCTTCGCACGCCGCAGGAAACGTCAAGCGTTTAGAGATTAACGATGAGTTGGTCGCAAAGAATCCTCAAAAGTATAAAAAAATCCCTGGTTACTATGGCGATGAGGTTGTTACCGACGACAAAATGAACTCATATCGAATTTGGTTTGAGCGTGTAATTCCCTCGATTTCGATGTCACGAATTATTAATGCGACAGAAGGCGGTTGCATGATTCACGGCGCCGAAAATATGCCGTTTAAAGATGTGGTTGACCAGTTCCTACCCGATAGGGCCGTAGATTTTGACGACGTCGTGTCATCTTTGCCAAATTTCAAGGCAACAGACGAGCGATCTTTCAGGGCTAACGTGCTAAGACTGAGACGGCAAGTCCGGACGATCGATAAGGTCGCAGGGGAGGCCGCAGATGCAGCGAAAAACATGATGGAAGCGACGCGAAAAGGTCTTGAGGAATCGGAAATCGACCGCTACAAGGTGCTATTTAATCGAGCACTAAAGACGATGAGGCGCCAGAAAGGGGCTGGAGATTTGTTTGTCACCGGATTTGTTCAGAAGGGTATCCTTTACATACAGCGTCGACAGGCCCTGTTTCACGAAAATGAACAGGATGAGACATTTACAAATTATACTTACCAATTAACGCTGAAGAATGCTTGTAAGCAAGCTGAACAACTCTTGAAAGATTTCTTGAAGAAAACAAAGGCCCCAAAGAAAGTGGCATAAAACATGCATTAAACCTCATATAAGACATTTGTCCGACAGGGTTTGTATGTTTTCGACTAATCTACTTGACGGTACCGAGGTTGATTCCTCGACACTGACTCCGGCGCACTGCAGGGCTTTGATTTCAGATGAAAAGTTTGATGTTGTGGATCGGTTCCTAACCGAAGGGCATCCTTCGTTGACGTCTGTGGAACGTACCAAGTTGGAAGTATTATGCTTTGCAGCCTCTAGCCGGTGGCGTGAAGCCGCTTTGTCAGTTGAGTCGTATTTGAACTTGGTCGACTTGAACGATTTGAGTACTTTCGATGTTGTATATTTACGTAAAATAGCCTCCAACGGACAGCGGTTTGACCTCGTGAATTTGCTGAAGGATCATTAATATGATGAGTTTCGCCCTCAAGGCATGGCAGTCCGCGCTTATTGACGAGACAGTTTCACTCAGTAAGGCGATTCAACACTTGGATGAGTCGGCTCTTCAAATTCTGATCGTGTGTGACGCCTCAGGAGCCGTAAAGGGCACTCTGACCGACGGCGATATTCGGCGTGGGCTTATTCAAGGGCACGCCCTCAATGACCCGATTACCGGTATTTTCAATTCATCCCCTACTTTAGCAAGAGCAGGCTGGAGCAACGCTCGCATGTTGGCGGTTATGGAGGAACGACAGCTGCTCCAGTTACCAGTTGTTGACGATAGTAATACGATCGTTGACCTAGTTACCCTCCAGGGCTTGCTGAGTCGTCCGAAACAGTCCAACAAGGTGGTGTTGATGGCGGGTGGCCTCGGAACGAGGTTAAGGCCGCTGACAGAGCATTGTCCAAAGCCGATGTTGAAAATCGGTAAAGAGCCAATTTTAGAATTGATCATCAAGAGTTTTATTGATAGCGGGTATGACCAATTTTTCATAACGACGCACTACATGCCCCAAGTCATTCAGGATTACTTTGGTGATGGCAGTGATTTTGGCGCAAAGATTAGTTATGTGCATGAAGCAGAACCGCTAGGAACGGCCGGCGCATTGTCGCTGCTGCCGAAAGACCAGTTTGATGAGCCTTTCTTTTTAATGAATGGAGACATCCTAACCGACATTGATCCGGTATCATTGATGGCCACGCATGAGCGTTTAGAGGCCGAGGTTACTGTGTGTTTGAGGGAGCACGAAACGCAGATACCATTTGGGGTGGTCTCAGTGAACGATGAGTATCTGAGTAGCATCGAAGAGAAGCCAATCCATCGGGTGAGCGTCAGTGCAGGGATATACTTGCTCGACAATGCGCTGTTAGGGCTTCTGCCTGAGGGTGAATATCTGGATATGCCCGACCTAATAGCTCAACGATCCACTGAGGGAAAACAGAAAGTTGGGACGTACCATATTAATGGAACGTGGATAGATATCGGCAGGATCGACGATTTCCAGAAAGCGCAAGCATTGATCAGTAACCTCAACAACTAGTCTCGTCAATCAGCAATTGCTCGGCGAGTTTGAAGTCAACCAATTCATCGATATCGACTGACGTTCTTCGATCCATGACGAAACTCAGAGGCTGAGCACTAATCAATGGGTGCCCTTCCCTGAGACGGCTCAAGGTAGTGATATATATTGCCCCATTGAGTCGGTATCTCTTCGGCAGGTCCTGTGAGCGTGTGTCAAATCCCAGTTGATGATCGACAAATTGATCGTGATTGTTGATAAACCCGGTCCACTCTATTGGGTGGTCGATTTCGCAAACGGACACCAGGCAGTTCCCTCTAAAACTGTTAAATTTTTCTATCGACTGGATGATTTGGGCCGCTGTTCTGAGTGGCGAAGTTGGTTGGAGTAGGACGATGTTGGCACTCTGCATGACATGTTCGACCGAATCTAAAATTGCTTCAAGAGTGGTGGCGTTGTCCCCCGACAGTTGAGCAGGTCTCTGATGACTGATGATCGAGTACTGTTCACCGATAGCCAGTAATTCTGCGCTATCGGTTGTGAGAATGATTTCGTCGAAAACATTAGCCGAAATTGCAGCCTCGATGGTCCATTCAACTAGTCGTTTCCCAGCGAGATTCATAAGATTCTTATTCGGCAGGCGTTTACTCCCCGCTCGAGCTGGTATGACTGCGACCAGATATGGTTTGGTGTCTGTCGTCATGAAATGCCTTTAAAAACTGTCCCGGCTTTGACGAGAGAGTATGAGTCGAGGATAGCTCCGGGTAGGACCACTGCACCAGCCCCGATGACGGCGCCAACACCGATCCTAACGTCACCACAAATTACGGCGCCTGGACCAATAAACGCATGATCTTCAATAATGCTTCCATGGTCGATAGACGCGCCGGTATTGACAACGACGTTATCCCCTAGCCGAGCCTCAGGTTGTAGGACAGCACCGGCAAAGATTTGAGATCCATGGCCGGTAACCACTGATTTTGAGCAAATTGAGTCCTGATGGATCAGCGTTGGAAACACCCATTTTGCGCTCGAGTAACGTTCGAACGCAGCCACTCTGTGGCCAATCGAATTTGAAACTAATCCGATACCGTTGATTATTTGTGCGGCTGGGGTGGACCTGATGAATTGATCATCATCAAGCTGAATAAGCGGTATTTGAGGGGATTTTCGATTTTGTGACTCTTGGGTCGAAATCAGGCCCTCAATCCTTAAATTCTGTTGGATCGCGATCTCTTGGCATACCAAGCTGTGACCACCGGCTCCGAGAATAAAGACAGGGCTCATAAGGCCTCTCCTTTGGAGACATCTTGGTTGACCGATTGGCCTTCTAAATCCCATACGAAAATTGCTGATCGACCGTTTTTCGCTCGCGTTGTTGTGATGTCATCGGCTACTAGGACGGCGTTTTTCTTTATTGACCTAGCGGCCACTAAGCTCTGACGGACCTGATTTCTTTGATCTAATTCGGCTGAACATGGTTTTTTCTGTCCGTCACCCATCAGGCTATGCACTTCATGGATGTTGGCTACCATCTGGATGAGCTCGGGAGGCTCAATCGACGCTAAATGGTCTGGACCGGGCAGCGAGCGATCTATCGTAATGTGCTTTTCGATGATCGTGGCTCCTAAAGCAACTGCAACTATCGGAGCCAGTATTCCTGCTGTGTGATCAGACAATCCGACAGGAGTTCCGAACTCGGTCTTCAGTGTCTCTAGACACCTGAGATTCGCTAGATCCGGGGGGGTCGGATATAAGGAAGTGCACTGGAGGATGGTTACCAAATTTTTTAGTAGACCTTCATCGTCGGCCGTTCTGTTTTTCCACTGATGGCGGACTTCCCCGATATTTTTCGGATTATGATCGTTGGTGATCCCCCACAGAATAATCGCCATTGCATCAGAAATTTCATTAAGGTCGGCCATACCCGTTGATAGGATGATGGGTACGTGGAGTCTCGCGACATGAAGCAACAGCCGAGCATTTGTTATCTCGCCGGAGGGGATCTTTAAAAACGGAACGCCTAAGTTTGCTAAAAAACTGACACTGGCGGTATCAAACCCCGTCGATGCAAACTTGATCCCTAAGGAGTTGGCTAGGCTAGATAGACGCTCATGCCACTCTAACGGCATGGCCAACGCATTCAGCATTTTTTTTTGAGACGACTCTCCGGTATTGTTTTGCTGATAGCCAACGGTTTGAACGTCGGTCATTACCAATTTCTTCGGGTCAAAAGTTTGGAACTTGACGTAGTCACAACCAGCTTCCGCGGCCACGTGAATTAGTTCTTCGGCAATACCATAATCACCGTTATGGTTTACTCCAACTTCAGCGATTACTTTGGTCTTTATCATGGCTTTGGATCCTCGAATATCGAGCGTGTTGTTGGCAGATTATCTAGAATAAATCGTGCAGCCAACTGCGGACCATTTGCATTAAAGAAGGGGTTTTCTTTTGTCGTTGACGGCCCAGCTAATGCTTCATTGATGCGTGACTTAATTTTTTGTCGATCAGCCAATTCATGCACGACAGAGTCTGCACTTAGGCGGCCTAATTGGCGATCTCCGATATTGATGACTTGAGGCGCCAGCGATGGTGCTTCAATCAAGCCGGCAGATGAATTTCCAACAAACAAATCGCAGTGACTAAGGTAGCGAGGGAATAGGTGCGGCCCTAAATTCAAGATTGCTTGTCTGCGCAGAGGGTTTTCAGATATGAAATCAATAATCCTAGACCAGATACGCTGGCCTCCAGGATCTTGGTTGGTGCCCGTGAAAATAAGATGGTGAGAGTCAATCGTCTCGAGAGCGTGTAACAACTCTTCCAACTCGGAAAAACCGAGATCAGGATGATTGGTTACCGGATGAAATGTGACGAGAATGAACGGCTCATTGCTGGGGCTTTGAACACCGTTGATTTCAATCAACAACTGATTGATACCCAGCGCTCCGACGACGGCGATCTTATCTTGTCGCTCGCCCATTCGCGAAAGTCGAAGAGCATAATCTTCGTGTGATGTCAGGTGAAGATCTGACAGCTTGCTGATCGCATGCCGGATAGAGTCATCGTGAGAGCCATGCGTAAGCTCGCCTCCATGCATGTGAATGATCCTGATATCGAGCAAATAGGCAGTAGTCGCGGCAGCCAAAGTTTCGAAACGATCACCCAGCACGATCAAGCCATCGAGTGTCGCTTCTTGAAGTGCAGGTAATAGTTCGCGGATTGTGTTTGTGTAGGAGTTCACTGCGCTATTGCGAGTCTCCACCGAACTGAATCCTGCGTTAAACAGCCGGACATTAACGTTGTGAAAGGGTAGCGCATCTTGATGGTAATTCACCCCATTTTCTGCGAATCCAAAAATGGTGATTTTGATGCTGTCGTCGCAATTTAGCGCTTTTATAAGCGGCGAAAAAATACTCCAATCAGCGCGAGAAGAAGAGAATATTCCAACTCTTAGCATTGCGCGTTTGTCACCCTTCTATCGTCACTTGTTCACAGTATGCCTCAGGTGCAGGCGATTATGACCGCCTACACCTAAGGTTTAGCTTTTACTGCAGGAGCTTAAGAACAGATTCCTGCGTCGAGTTTGCTTGGGCTAGGACAGACGTCGCGGCTTGCTGAATAATTTGCGTTCGAGCTAACTCCGTGGACTGCTCCGCATAATCGGCATCTAATATTTGACTTCGGGACGCCTTGGTATTCATCGAAACATTTCTCAGATTATCAATCGCATACTCAAGCCTGTTCACAACTGAACCAATCTTCGCTCGCTCACCATTGATGAAGAGCATCTCAGCATCGAGCTTTTCAAGAGTGGCTTGGGCACCGGCGTATGTACTGATGGTATACCCTTCACCAGCGTTTTCCATTAGGGTCGCGTATCCGATCACCGTGTTGTTGAAATTTAAGTCGCTTGCAGAGAAGCCCGCCCCGGCTGTTGCAGCCGTAATCACCAGCGAGCTCACAACTCCAGATGCTTGGACTGTGTCCATTTGGGTATTGATTGCACTCGCGAACATGAGCCTCACGCTCGCGGCGGTCGTTCCACCCGCGGAGACCTCGGTCAAGCTTTGATAGGCAAACGCAGATGTACCATCTGACAAAACGCCGGCTGAAAACGCGACGGCTGAGGTCACGGCAGTGGCAATCACAGCCTGTCCGCTGGCTGTAATCGAGATTGCAGACAACGAAGCTGTTGCCATACTCGCCAGACCGGCTGCGATCGCCGATGCGGCAACGGAACCTTCATCATTTGCGACCGTGGTGAGGGTTGAAAAACTCTCTGTCCCCAACACAAAACTTGTCGCCGAGAAGCCCACGCCTGGCGTGAGGGCCGTCAAAACGACGGTGGCTCCGCTGACCGATGCACTCACGGCAGACTGAATAATTCCGTTGCCAACATATGTACTGACGACAGCCGAGACACCCGCGTAGTCTCTGACCGCTGATACGATCACGGCATTTTGAGCGAGGTTCTTATACCCGGCCACACTGAAGGTATCGCCTTGTGTCGTACCCGTGAGAATAACTGCGGTGTGGACTCCACCCGCATTACCAGCGGACGCGGTCGAGACTGTCGCACTAGCGCCTGCGAGGGTGATGTTACCGACGACTAAGGTCGACATCCCGCCAGTGGTTAAGGCTCCATAGCCAGTATCTGCCATTTGAACCGCCGTAGCAGAAAATGCTCCTGCGAATCCGGCAGTCCGGGCCGTCAGAATCACTTGTGTTCCAGCAGTACCACCACTTGGCGTGTAGGAAGATACCGTAGCACTCACGAGAGCCGACAACGTTGTATTCGCATTAATCAATGCGGCAATAGAGGCCGCGACATCAGCTGATGTCGTCGCTGTTCCAGTCGTGGTGATTGATACCCCATTAACAAGAACTGTCGCCTGTGAGGTTGCCGCCGCTTTTGAGCTCACTCCGAAGGCGGTTACCTGGGCCACTGTCCCACTATTCAGGATCTCGGCTAGTTTTGCCGCGTATTGAGCAGATGTACCCGCAGTAGACCAAGAACCCATGGCCGATAAGACACCATAAGATGTGCCGTTGATGGTCGCCGACCAATGATCATCGGTGGCTGCTCCGATCGACAGAGATTTCACCTCGTAGACATCGATCTGTGCATTTGTCGCACTGAAGGCAACGCCTGCAGTTCGCGATGTAATAATCAGTGTCGCTACGCTGACTGTGGCTGAGACCGCAGTTTGTCCAGCATGATTTGCTCTGACCGCAGATGTGATCGCGGTCGCGCTGGCAGCTGCGTCACGCACTGTGATGTTGTTTCCGTAGGTAAATCCAGTGCCGGCTTCGGTAGCTGTCAAGATCAGCGTAGCACCGGCACCATCAGCAGAGACAGTCGCCGAAACGAGACTCTGTGCCACATTGTTGGCAGTGGTAATGGTGGCTGTAGTCGCTGTACCTGCTCGATTTCCAGCTGCAGAGAAAGCCTCTCCTGCAGTGAGCGCTGTCAATACCACAAGTGCTCCTGAAGCCACCGCTGATACCGCGGTTTGGGCCGTGTTATTGGCAGTCGAAAGAATAAAGCTCCTCGTCGCCTGGGCCCCAATCGATAGCGATCCTGTTGAGAATGCAGTTCCCGCAACGTTTGCTCGGAGTGTTAGGACAGCTCCGCTTGCATAAGCATCTACGGCGTCTTGACCGTTGTTAATTTTATTTGCGAGAAGCGCGATGGCGCTCGCTTGGGTATTTGCCGTGTGATTCACTGCTTCAACCGTGTAGGCGGTTCCGTTCACTGTCGCGGTGAAATCCATGTTGGTATTGACGGTCAGCGTAGCCATTGAGACACGCTCTATTTGCGCAGCATCATCACCATTAATTAGATCAGCAATACCCGCAGCAACCACAGATGCGTTTACCGTTCCTCCAGTCTCATTTCGATAGGTATAACTGGTTCCATTGAGTGCAGCTGAGAAATATCCCAAATTAGCGAGAGCATTAGCCCCAGCAGAAACTGTCATTACCTGAGCTGCGTCCGATCCATTGATCTGAGCTGCCAGGAGGCTGAGTGCACTTCCAGCATCACTGCCGTTGGTATTTAGAGAACTCAGGAGCAGATAATTGTTTCCACCAATACTGATGCTCATATGTTCACCAGTTGTAACTGTAGCGTCGGTCACCCGAACACGAGCCACTTGGGCTTGAGGGGTAGTGTTGATCTGTGCTGCTAAAGCGACAGCGGCCGCCGACATTGTCATTGTTCCGGAAAGCTGTGCGCCTTCGACGGTGTAGGTAACCCCATTCACACCAACTGTGATTGCAGCGCTGGCATTCAAAACCGACGCCACAGTGACACCGGTCGGTGCAGCGAAGGTCATCCTCACTTGCTGATTTTTAGCAGTGTCAGCATTGATCGCCGATGCGATTGCGACAGCGGCCTGTCGTGCCGTGGTGGCAGTGTGTTCCGGACCAGCGAGAACAAAAGTTTGCCCATTCACTGTGACTGACATTGCAGTTCCTTCGCCGAAGTTACCTCCCGGATCCAAAGTGGCGGCAGCGATTTGTGCTGTTCCAACGTTACCAAATGCGCCTGTTGACAGCGTGAAAGTCTGGCCAGCAATCGTCAAGGATGCTGTATTGCCGGTCTGTAAATCGTTTTGTACCGCAAACGAACCTGCTTGAGTGGTTGCGGGCGATCCTGTAACCGTAAATGTTTGGCCGTTGATTGTGATACTAGCGACCTCACCCGCCGCAAGTTGTTCGTCAATCTTAAAGGCCAGTTGTTGGGCTTGAGATGCACTTGGGATTAGATTTCTGAGATCAATCGCTGAGTGCACAATGATCTGTTCAGCATCCGCTCCGACCTGAAAACGCCATGCACCGTTGTCACGAGCGGTACCGTCAAGGACATTGAATCCGTTCCACTGCGTGTTCGCAGCGATTCTGTTCATCTCTTGATTGAGTTGCTGGAACTCCAGATTGAGGTAAGATCGTTCCGCGTTTGCATTAGTGTCAGAAGCGGCTTGGATCGCCAGCTCGCGCATCCGCTGCATCATATTCGTGAACTCAATCGTCGCACCTTCGATAGTTTGCAATAAGGCAATTGCATCGCCGGCGTTCCGGACTGCTTGATCTAATCCTCGAGCGTATGACGTCATACGGGTCGAAATGGCTAGGCCTGCTGCATCATCACCGGCAACGTTGATGCGCTTGCCGGTAGATAAAGCGGCCATTGCATCTGCCAGCTCTCGCTGGTTTGTTGCAAGGGCATTTTGGGTGAGTAATGCCTTTGTGTTTGTGTTGATTACAGTCATTTCGACCTCCTTGGTTTCATTACTGACGTAACGTAAGCATCAACTGTGCCAATTTTTTAAATATTTGTTTTTTATGGTGTTTTTACATTTACAAAGTGCGGTGTCAGAAAAGCGGCATCTTTTTTCCGCAGGCAAAGAAAGTTTGATAGCCTTAGTTCTGGCTTTGAAAATTGATGAGGAGAGGGTAGGTGCCAGAGTTAGCATTTGTGCACGTCGGGCTAGGGAAGTGTGCGAGCACATTTTTGCAAAGTGCTTGGAATCAAGACGCTGGTTATGTAGAAGCGAACACGGCGCTCCATGCTAGCACCAGCCGTAAGTATGCCGCTGAAGGCAAAGCTTTGCCGAGGAAAATTCAGGGGATTAATTTTAATGATTTGTCGGGGGGAATCGTTTATTCCTCAAGCGAGGCCTACACATACGGATATGACTTGGACGTAACCGTGGCAGATCAAGTGATGGAGCGAATTTACGGATACTCGGCTCATGTTATCAGTTCAATTGTCGAGCCAAAGCATATCCTTGTGATTGTTAGAGATCCTTTGCGATGGATCAGGTCAGCGTACGTTCAGGCAATCAAGCAGGGCGGATCGGAGACTTTTGAGGAATTTCTGTCCGATTACCGTAGTTGGATTGAGCAGTCGTTGAACCTCGGTCATCTTTTAGTGGAATTTGGAAAGTTTTTTCCAAGTATTGTTGTTCTATCTGCAGATGATTTGAGAGATCGGCCAGACTTTTTCTGGTCTCAGTACGAGAAGAAATTGGACGTCAGACGCCCGGCCGAACCAGAGGTCGATAAACTGCGAGCAAATGAGTCAATGAATGGCCCCGATTTGCGACGACTTGCCGCAGCTAACCGGTTTAGAAGAATGATGAGGGATTTCCTCAAAAGTCCAGGTGATTATCCGAGCGCGAATCCAGTCACAACGGCTGAGTTTGGCACGATGACCGAGCGATTGCCTGAAATCGATTACTATTCAACCTTTTTGGCACGACGAGTATTCGAATTTGGTTCTTCAGAACAAGTCAGTGATGCAGATATTTTCCTCAGAGATTTCGACATTGAATCTGGTGAGGTCGATGCTTCGCTGAAGGATAGGTTGTGTCACGGGTTTTTGCTTCCCGTTGAGGCTTGCGACTCTATCTCCGATGAGGCTAAGTCACAGTACGAGCGATCACTCGGTAAGTGAAGACATGGGGCTGCTTGGGAGATTGATGAGGCGATCGAAGACCTCTGTGGTACACGTTAGATCATCCCCTGTCATGCAGTTCTCGTACATTGGGAGCGTGTGCAGAGGATCCCAGCCTGGGCGTGCGAGAATGCCGTTGTCGTGCATCGAATGAAGTGTCTTGTCCCTCTCGTCTCTGGAACTTGTCAGCATGGCGTTGAGCCAGTAGTTTGATCTGGCGTTGTCGGGCTCTGAGATAAACTCGACTCCGAGTTTCTGGCAAATCGTTTGGTAGTGTTCTGCGATAAGTCGTTTGTTGACGACAAATCGATCCAGTTGTTCGAGTTGGGCACATGCAAGGGCCGCATTAAGGTTGGGCATCCGATAGTTGAATCCGAGCTGATCATGCCGGAAGCCCCAGGGGTGGGCCTCCTTCGCAGTTGTCGTTAGATGCTTGAGTTCAGCGCCGATAGCGTGATTGGCGAGAAGTGCCCCTCCTGCGCCTGCTGTAATGATTTTGTTTCCGTTGAAGCTCACCGCCCCGATTGACCCGAATGTCCCCGTATGCTGTCCTTTAAACGTCGAGCCCATTGACTCGGCCGCGTCCTCAATCAAGATGATCCCCCAGTCGTCGCAGATCGTCCGGATCACATCAATCCGACACGGGTGGCCGAAGGTGTGCATAGGAATACAGGCCTTGATAACTTTGCCTGTGGTTTTGTGGACCGTCTTGCCGTTATCGTCTCGGTCACAGGCTGAGTCTAGAAATCCCTCTAAAGCTTCTGGTGACATTCCGAGTGTAGACCGTTCAATATCGATAAAAACAGGCTCTGCACCCGTATAAGAAATCGCGTTCGCGGTAGCGACGAAACTGAACGACTGAGTGATGACGAGATCATCCGCACCGACGTCGATTGCATGGAGTGCGACGTGTAATGCGGACGTCCCGTTAACCACAGCCACGGCGCGTTCGGCGCCCGTGTAGTTAGCGAGTTCTGATTCGAACCGGTCTACGAAGGCCCCCACACTCGAGACGAAGGTCGACTCGATGGCTTGTTGTGTGTACGCGAGCTCATTCCCCGCGAAGACAGGCTCATGTAATGCGATCCGATCCTGGTCGGGGTAGAGATCGCGGATGAATTCAATCAGGTCACGCATTAGACGTTGTAGATCCCGGTCTTATACCGCGCGAGATTTTTTGGCTCAGTAAACCAGTCGATCGTGTGCTTGAGACCCTGGCGGATATCCACCTCGGGCTTGAAGCCAGTGAGATTTTCAATTTTTGCGTTATCACACCAGAGCCTGAAGACTTCAGATTTGCCTGGGCGAAGTCTCTGATCGTCTTGGATAAACCTCACATCACTACCCATCATTTCTTTAATCATCTCGAGGGTATCCTGCACGGAGATTTCGTAGTTGGACCCGATGTTGACGGTCTCGCCAATGGCTGCATTGCATTGGGCGAGGGCTGCGAAGCCGCGGCAGGTGTCAGTGACGTAGTTGAAGTCACGCGTTGGGCTCGTGTCGCCAAGTTTAATTTCGGTCGCACCGTCAGCGATCTGAGAAATAATCGTCGGGATTACCGCCCGCGCTGACTGCCTGGGTCCGTATGTGTTAAATGGTCGAGCGATCGTGACTGGGAAGTCAAACGCATTGAAATAACTCATCGCCATCGCGTCGGCGCCGATTTTGGACGCCGAGTAGGGTGACTGAGGCTGCAGCGGATGGTCCTCATTGATCGGAACGTATTGCGCGGTGCCGTACACCTCGCTCGTGGAGGTGTGGATGAACCGGCTCACCCCCTGATCCATAGCTGCCTGAACCATGTTCAGAGTCCCCTGAACATTGGTATCGACATAACTGTAGGGCGCTCGGTACGAGTACGGGATAGCGATGAGGGCCGCTAAATGGTAGACCGTACCCACGTCGCGGCAGAGATGTTGGCAAAATGCCGGGTCTCGCACATCGCCCGTCTCTACTGTAAGACGGTCATTTGGCTCGATTGAGTCAAGCCAGCCCCAGTCGTTAAACGAGTTATACAGAGCGAGCGCACGCACCTGATAACCGAGTGATAATAGATGCTCGGTAAGGTGTGAGCCGATAAAGCCGTCGGCTCCGGTGACAAGAACCTGTTGTGTCATGGATGTGGTCTCTTTAAAAGTTTCCGTTGAGCTTAATGGATCTGTAATCCACCTTCGATGCTCTTTTTGAAAAACATCATGAGCGTATCCTGATCGTACTGATCGTTCTTAGGGATGTACTTGGTGGAAGTCAACTCCCAACCCTCGCTACCGATTTTTTGGAGAAACTGGATGTCCTCATCGGTATGAAACCGATCGGGTGCGGCCTCGAGCCTACGAAAACCAAAAAACCGATACTGCCAAAGTGTCTGCATGTGTGATCCAACTGTTGCCTGTGCTTAAGGGTCTGTCGCGCTGGCTTGGCCTCGCGCGTCGGTTCACCGACAGAAGCCGGCATTATGTACCTATATGCAAGATAAATGCCTAGATTGTAAAGTCTGGATCCCGAAAGGCTGTGATCAAAACATGGCGCGTCGACATGCAATATCTCCCCGCCTCCCTGTGTGATCAACTCCTGTGTCGCTCAAGGCTATGCCAATCCATCACGCAACGGTTACAAAGCTGTGTTAGGGTGCGTTCATGGATCGTATTTCTACTTACATTGGGTTGGTTGCGGCGCTGTGCTTAGCTGGTTGCAAGCAACTGGAGCCGATTGAGAAGCCATTTTTCCTCGCGGGTTGGACCCAGTTCAATCCACTGAACACGACGACCGAGAAGACCTATCCGGTGCTAGTGTTCCGCACGCCGGGTTTTGGGCTCTGGGCTGATGAGGCCACGCGGCTTGAGTTGGGCGAGGCGGGTACCGTGCAGCTGGCCATCGGCGAGGTCGAGGTGGTCGAGCTGCCGGCTGGGACTCATCGCGTGGCGGTGCGCCCGGGCCGTGACGGGTTTGAGTATTGCGAGCTCGACCTGCAGGTGGCCTCGACCGGCCCCGCTCCCTACATTGAGGTGTTTGAGCGCCAGAACCCGTCCGGCAAGATGATCAGTATGGTTTTGGCGGAAGTTGAGGCGGCCGTCAATTTCCCGGTTGATCCGGGCATGACCTGTTTTGGTCACTTCGGGGTCCGCCAGGGTCGAATTCCTAGCGACGTGAGCCTTGGGGCCATGTGGTAATCGAGAGCTTAGCGTATGGACTCCCTGTTATTGTCTCCAAAAATGTCGGTAGCGTTGAGGCTGTTAAGTGCGTTGACGATCGGCTTATTTTGGAAAAATTAGATCGTCAATGTTTGGAAGCTAGCTTAAATTATCTAAATCAGATTTCAGATGGTGAGCTTAATGAATTGAGACGGCGTTGTGGTGAGGCCGCTTCCCGCTTTTCTATTTCAAATTATGCATCGGTAGTGGCAAGAGCTGTTGAGACATTTAGAAAAATTTGATTTGGAATTCTGTTTTTTGAGGTAGTTAGTTGAGCATGGCGGCAAGTTTTGTTTTTATTTAATGAGAACGATCTCATAAGGTTTGAGTATGTTGAATTCGACAAATCTTCCGGCCACCACTTTTAAAATCATTCGGAGTCGCTTTAAGAGCAAGCGCACAACTATAAGAGAGTCAGGAGTTAGCGCGAAGATAATCCAGGTCTTGCGATTGATTATTTAAGGTAAGCCTTCCACTAACAGGCGACGAGCTGCTCTAGCTCAAAGGGCGGCAAATCCTTCAGAAAAAATTGGAGAGGAGGAAGCCCGCAGTTGCGCGAACCATGTGGTGACTGCCGCGAGCAAACGTTGCTTATCGGGCGCTAGCTATGGCCATATCCGCTGATGGGACTTCTCAAGATAACGAGCTAGCGTATCCACCGATTTCCATCCACCCGCTCGCATGATCGCAGCCACATCAAATCCCCTCGCTAATAAATCCTGCGCGGCACCGACTCGCATCGAGTGCCCACTAAATGCCTCTCCATCTGCACCGAGTTTATCATTTCCCGCATAGAGTAGACGTTTGAGCGCGCTGACGGTAATGGAACGTTTTACTGGTTTATTTTTGTACACCGGACAAAACAAGAACGGAAAGCCCTCACCCCGTCTTTCGAGCCACTCGGTAATCAGCTCTCCAGTTCTAACGGACGTATAAATCAGTCGCCCTTGCCCAAATGGATCCGCCTTACTCCGTCGGATTAGCACACGCAAACTTCCATCCGCTAAATGATCAATATTCTCATCACGGATAACAACCAATTCTGAGCGTCGCGTGAGTCCCTCGTATCCAAGCGATAGCATCGCTCGGTTTCTGAGACCGATAAGCGTGTCAGGCTGCAGTGCGATAAACTGATCCAAGTATTCTCTGGTCATTCCTTTGGCTTGTTTTGGTCTCGCGAGTTTGGCTCGAAGCACTCGGCGATGAGTGAGGCGAACCTCCTCGGATTGTGTGACATCGTCAAGACTCATGAGCTTGAGTACACGTCTTAGGGAATATAGCCTTCTGTTTACAGTGGATGAGGAGTGTGACTTTCCTTGATTCTCGATATATGAACAAAGCGCTTCTTCACTGACAGGAAATGCTTCAAATCCCTCAACTTCACACCAGCACACAAAGCTTTCGACATCAGCATGATATGCTCGAATGGTCGAGGAAGCATAGGCGCCTTCCAAGCGGGCGATTTGTTTTTTCCAATCATGCGTTTTGGTAGATCCCATAAATCAATTATGATAAAATATTTATCACAAATCAAGTCATGATTATTACTGGAATGCAAATAAGAGCTGCTAGAGGAGCTCTTGGTTGGTCAGTAAAGAATCTGTCTGAACGGTCTGGTGTGGGAACAGCTACGATTGTTCGATATGAGGAAGTCGTCGGAATTCCCAAAACTCGTAAAGGCAATCTTGATTTGATTGTCGACGCTTTCACGCAAGCCGGCATAGAATTTATCGGCACCCCGGACGATCGTCCGGGGATTCGGATCGGGAAACCCAAATCCTAGAGGCTATCTAAGAACTCTTGGTTATCTTTGAACATGGCCCTCAATTTTTTCTCAAATGCTCGGGTGTCTCCGGAGTACATGCCATGCTTCAGTGCGTTCTGGTTGCCAAATAGTGCCCCCGATCCTTTGGCACCACCGTGCATCCGGCACCTTTTCTTTCCATTGACCGCGGGTGACTGGCAAGGGGTCCCTTTTCGAGTCTTGGCGCCACAACGCGGGGCATCTTGCAGCCGTTTCACATCCCGTTGACTGGTCACGATCTGGGTTCCTTCGTCTCGACATGGCCGACGATAGCCTGACCGCCAGCCTCGACGTGCACATGCTCAACCACGACTTTCTGAGGGTTGCGGCCGCGATGCTTGTCGAGGGCGGCCAGTTGCTTCACAAACTGACCCTGAAACTGTGCAGCAATTTTCATATATTTGAGAGCCAAGTCGACGTTCTTGGCAAGGTTCGCGCGCTCGAGGAGTGTCGTCACGGCGAGGTGAGTGCCAACCATCTGTTCTGAAAGCATCGCCTCGAGGCTGTCCTGGGGTTCGAGTGACTCGTAGAGTCTGATCGCGTCGACGGTCGACGCGTCAGCCATCTCGACGTCATCACAAAACGTTCGCCAGCACATGCTCTTAATTCGGTGAAGAGGGATGTTATCCAGGAGGTTCTGGTCGACACCTTTTTGCTCTTGAATCATGTCTGACGTGTAAGCGAGCTCAGTACGGGGATTTGTTGATCCGGTCTCGTGAGCGGCCTCTCTAAGTTGCTGGGATTTGGCGGTGCCTACCATGGTTGGGTCCTCCGTTGGCTGAGGACTCCATTATACTGAATATAAATACAGTATTTAAGTGGTGGAGTCATTTCTATGCGACT
>ENA-OUOG01000715-OUOG01000715.1-marine-metagenome-genome-assembly--contig:-NODE-715-length-41864-cov-5.385886_pt1 | contig 41864 bp, 35 predicted proteins | sample MGYA00248635_ERZ508505 | MGnify/ENA primary metagenome ERZ508505 (study PRJEB26176, sample SAMN06267871) | marine metagenome | isolation source: Saanich Inlet, British Columbia, Canada | place: Pacific... | reverse complement strand
TGCTCCTGATAGACGGTAATTCCGTATGTCTCTTCCAAATATTCTTGCATCACTGGGAGATCATAGGAAATCTCTTCCTTTCCGTTCTTTCGATCGACAAAACTGGGAATATATTCCAAAGGGCCAGGTCGATACAGGGCATTCATCGCAATTAAATCGGCAAAAACTGTTGGCTTTAGATCCTTTAAGTATTTCTGCATTCCTGCAGATTCATACTGAAATATGCCTACGGTTTCTCCACGTTGAAAAAGCGCATAGGTTTTTTCGTCATCAAGAGGAAAGGTGTCGGGATCAAGATCAATATTGTGTTTATATTTGACCAGCTTAACAGTATCTTTTATCAAGGTCAACGTTTTTAACCCCAAGAAATCCATTTTGAGCAGGCCGGCATCTTCAACCACCGAGTTGTCGAACTGGGTGACATATAAGTCCGAATCTTTTGCTGTGGCAACTGGGACAAACTGGGTAATGTCATCGGGTGTAATGATTACTCCACAGGCATGTGTTCCCGTATTCCGCAACGAGCCTTCCAATACTTTGGCTTGCTGAATGGTTTGTCCGGCTAAAGAATCTTCATCGGCCAGGTTTTTAATCTCATTTACCTTTAGCAGCTCATCGGCACGTAAATTCTTTTTTAACTCTTGATCGCTAAGACTAAAGATTTTTCCCAGTTTCATATTGGGTAATAACTTGGCAATTCGATCGGCTTCTCCCAAAGGCAAATCCAATACTCTGGCCGTATCGCGAATAGACGACTTGGCGGCCATGGTACCATAGGTGATGATTTGCGCCACCTGATTAGCACCGTATTTTTCAATAACATAATCCATCACACGCCCACGCCCTTCATCGTCAAAATCAATGTCAATGTCGGGCATACTTACACGATCTGGATTGAGGAATCGCTCAAAAAGTAAATCGTATTTGATGGGGTCAATATTGGTGATCTTTAGACAATACGCCACCACCGATCCCGCTGCAGATCCACGGCCTGGACCTACAGAAACATCCATGTCTCGGGCCGCAGCAATAAAGTCTTGTACAATCAAAAAGTACCCCGGATAGCCTGTATTGGCAATGACGTCCAATTCAAAATCGATACGCTCTTGAATGTCACTTGTCAATTCTGGATAGCGTTCTTTTGCTCCTTGGTAGGTCAAATAACGCAGGTAGTTGTTCTCTCCTTTTTTTCCGTCGGGATCAACCTCAACTTGATAAGCTTCAGGAATAGCAAATTTAGGTAGAAGAACATCTCGCGAAAGCACAAAGGGTTCGATCTTATCGACAAGCTGCTGAATATTGAGTATGGCTTCAGGAAGATCTTGGAAGATTTCCTTCATTTGATCGGCTGTCTTGAAATAATATTCTTGGTTGGGGAAGCCGTAACGGAAACCTCGTCCTCGACCAATGGGGGTCGCTTGTTTTTCTCCTTCTTTTACACACAACAAAATATCGTGGGCGTTAGCTTCTTCTTTTTGGGTGTAATAGGTGTTGTTTGAAGCAATCAAGGGAATAGTATACTTTTTTGAGAATTGCACCATCACCTCATTGGCTCGGTCCTCTCCCTCTTCTCCATGACGCATTAACTCAAGGTAAAGATCTTCTCCAAATTGCCCATGCCACCATTGCAAGGCTTCTTCTGCTTGACGATCGCCTACATTCAAAATTTTGGATGGAACTTCACCGTAGGTATTCCCCGTAAGCACAATTAAATGGTCTTTGTGCTGCTCAACTAGCTTGCGATCAATACGAGGTACATAATAAAAACCATCTATATAGGCGGCCGAAGTAAGTTTGGCAAGATTGTGATAACCTTGTTTGTTTTTGGCCAGAAATACGATTTGATAGCCATCGTCCCGACGGGTTTTATCTTTATGGTCTTCACAAACATAGAATTCACAACCCACAATGGGCTTTATTTTTCGACCCTCTTCCTGCTCTTCATTGTGCTTGCTAATGGCTTTGATAAAGTGAAAAGCACCCATTAAATTCCCATGATCTGTAATGGCAATGGCAGGCATATTGTCTTTTGCTGCTGCTTCTACCAACTGATTGATACGGGAGGTGGCTTGCAGGACAGAAAACTGGGAGTGATTGTGCAGATGTACAAATGGAGCCTCTGCCAACAAGGGATCGACACTTGTCGTGCTACTTGGTGATTGGGGAGCTACTTTCCTTTTTAGTTTTGAGGAGGCTTCTTTTAGGTTTTGATGACTTAGACCAATCAAACGGAAAGGAGTCGCTTTTTGCTTTATTTCACGAGTTTGATCTGCCTGATTTTCATATGCATTTGGGTGTATTTGGTCTTTGCGTAAGAGTTCCAAAAAAGCTCGGGTGGTCGCCTCTACATCTGCCGTTGCATTGTGAGCTTCCGTAAAATTTTCTTGAAAAAGAAAATGATATAATTCAGATAAGGTGGGTAATTTAAATTTCCCTCCACGACCTCCAGGCAATTGACACAATTGTGCAGTCTCTTCGGTACAAGTATCTATAATGGCTTTGTTTTCCAACACATCTTCCAAACCAGAACGTAAGTACTCAGCACTCATAATGTTTCGATCAAAAGAAACATTGTGCCCCACAACAAAGTCAACCTGATTTAAAGCCGCATGGAATTTTTCCAAGACCTCCTCAAGGGGAGCTCCTTCTGCTTCTGCCAAAGCAGTTGATATACCATGAATTTGTTCAGAATCAAAGGGAATAGTATAGCCATCGGGCTGAATCAAATAGTCTTCATGGCTAATTAGAGCTCCAGTAGCATCATGGATTTGCCATGCAATTTGAATACAGCGCGGCCAGTTCTCACTGTCGGTTAAAGGTGCATCCCAGCGTTTGGGCAAGCCCGTTGTTTCCGTGTCGAAGATTAAATACATTCAAACGAAAGTAAGAAATTATCTGTGGGGAAATAAATGGAGTTATTGGCATTTATCAACCGAATAGAATTTTCTTGCCACACTGTGGAAATAGCGTTCCTCGAGATGCTGAAATAAATTCAGCATGACAGCTTTGTGGAGAAAACGAGCCTAGAGATGCTGAAATAAATTCAGCATGACAGCTTTGTGGAGAAAACGAGCCTAGATATGCTGAAATAAATTCAGCATCACAGCTTTGCTCATAACCAAAATGAAAGGAAAGTGATTTTTTGTGTTTAGATAATTTTAAAATGGGCTTCCCTAAGGTTAATCATTTATCTTTACCAAAAAAAGCGATCAAGCCATTGTATAGTGCCTTTGCTGATTCTCCTTCCCAAAAAAGCCTTGAACAGGTTTTTTTGCAGAATGACGCGTCCCTTTACCTAAAAGGGGCCGTGGGTTCGGGACTCAATTTTCGATTGGCTTGTGCTTTCGATAAACACCAAAAAACAGTTCTATTGGTCTGCGAAGACCGCGAAAAGGCGGCTTATCACCTCAACGACCTTGAACAACTCTTGGGGCAAGAAACAGTGCTCTTTTTCCCTTCTAGTTACCGCAAGCCCTATCAGACCGAAACGACCGACAATGCCAATGTACTTTTACGGTCGGAAGTCTTAAATAAATTGAGTAATTCTAAAAAAGCTCGATTAATTGTCACCTACCCGCAAGCACTCTTTGAAAAGGTTGTTTCTCAAGCCACCCTGAGAAAAAACACCCTAGAGGTGGTCAAAGGTAGTCAACTGTCCATCGATTTCGTCAATGAGGTTTTGTTTGAGTACCAATTTGAACGGGTGGATTTTGTCTCCCAGCCGGGAGAATTTTCGGTGCGTGGAGGTATCATAGATGTATTTTCTTTCGCCAATCAGCACCCCTACCGTATTGAGTTTTTTGATGAAGAAGTGGAGAGCTTACGCAGTTTTGATGTGGCAACACAATTATCCATTGAAAGTCTTGAAAAAATTAAACTTCTTCCAAATACCAGTGAGGGGTTTAAACGAGCTAGCCGAAAAAGCTTGATCGAACTTATTGCCCCCAACGGGATCTTGGTTGTTCAAAACTTGGATGGAATAGCCGCCCGGCTTGATACCTATTATAAGGAAGCGGAGAAATATTTTGTAGCCCTCTCTGGAGAAACCCAACAGCTTCCTCCAGAAACCTTATTCTTGTCAAAAAAAGATTTACTTCAAAGCACAGGTCTTCTCTCCTGGATCAGTTGCTTGCCTTCTACTGAAAAGAAAACGAAGGCGACTGTCTTGATCAAACAAAGTCCGCAACCTGCCTTTAACAGAAAGTTTGAACGCCTAATTAGTTACCTTAACGAGAATCACGAAAAGGGTTATCAAAATTTTATCTGTTGCGCCTCAGCAGAGCAGGCCGAGCGCCTCAATACTATTTTTGCGGAAATGGAAGAAAGCGTTCATTACAAAACCATCGTACAGCCCCTCTTCGAAGGCTTTGAAGATATCGAAGCCAAGCAGGCTATTTTTACTGATCACCAAATTTTTGAACGTTACCACAAATACCAACTCAAGTCTGGCTACACAAAAAAACAAGCCCTGACCTTGAAAGAACTGACCCACCTAGAGGTTGGCGATTATGTCACCCACATAGATCACGGAATTGGCACCTTTGGGGGATTACAGAAAATTGAAGTTGAGGGTAACCAACAAGAAGCCATCAAATTGGTTTATGCCGATAGGGATATCCTGTATTTAAGCATTCATTCCCTCCATAAAATCTCAAAGTTCAATGGAAAGGATGGCAAGGTTCCCAAAATTCACAAACTGGGGTCTCCTGCCTGGAAAGCGCTAAAGCAGAAAACCAAAAAACGGGTCAAAGAAATTGCCTTTAACCTTATTGAGCTTTACGCCAAACGGAGGCAGAAAATTGGGACAGCCTGTTCTCCAGATAGTTATATGCAGCTTGAATTAGAAGCTTCCTTTTTGTTTGAAGACACCCCCGATCAAAGTACGGCTACAGCAGCAGTAAAAGAGGACATGGAAAGTGAACGCCCCATGGATCGCTTGGTTTGTGGTGATGTAGGCTTTGGGAAAACAGAAGTTGCCATTCGTGCTGCATTTAAAGCAGTGGACAATGGACGGCAGGTAGCTGTACTTGTGCCCACAACTATTTTGGCCTTTCAGCATCATCGGAATTTTGCAAAACGGTTAGAAAATTTCCCCTTACACGTAGATTATTTAAATCGGTTTAGGTCTGCCAAAGAAAAACGCTTGATTTTGGAAGATCTTAAGGAGGGACGAATTGACATTCTAATTGGAACGCACCAATTGGTGGGTAAAGGGGTAGAATTTAAAAACCTAGGCCTATTAATTGTGGATGAAGAACAAAAATTTGGTGTTGCAGTCAAAGAAAAATTACGTTCGTTAAAGACCAATGTGGATGTACTTACCCTAACCGCTACCCCAATTCCACGAACCTTGCAATTCAGTTTAATGGCCGCCAGGGATTTATCGGTCATCGCAACACCGCCTCCCAACCGATATCCCATCGAAAGTGAGGTAATTCGTTTTAACGAAGCCACAATTCGCGACGGTATTTTATATGAAATGCAACGTGGAGGTCAAGTCTATTTTATCCACAATCGTGTCGAAAACATTCAGGAAGTTGCTGGGATGCTCCAACGTTTGATTCCCGACGCTCGTATTCGCATTGGTCACGGTCAGATGGACGGAAAAAAGCTGGAAAAAAACTTATTGGAGTTCATGGATGGAAAATACGATATCTTGATCGCTACAACCATCATTGAAAATGGTTTGGATGTTCCCAATGCCAATACCATCTTCATCAACAATGCACAAAATTTTGGGTTAAGCGATCTGCACCAAATGCGGGGTCGTGTTGGCCGAAGCAATAAAAAAGCCTTTTGTTATTTTATCACCCCCCCCTTGAGTGCTCTATCGAGTGATGCCCAAAAAAGAATTCAGGCCATTGAACAATATGCTGAATTGGGCTCCGGAATTAAAATTGCCATGAAGGATTTAGAAATTAGAGGTGCTGGAGATTTATTGGGAGGAGAACAAAGTGGATTCATCAACGATATTGGTTTTGAAACTTATCAAAAAATTCTAAAAGAAGCGATAGACGAATTAAAAGACAATGAGTTTAAAAACCTATTCTCAACAACCGAGAGTGACGAACCTACTGCCTTTGTCAAAGAAATACAAATTGATACAGATCTAGAGGTGCTTTTCCCCGACGATTATATCAACTCTGTAAGCGAGCGCCTCTCGCTTTACAACCGACTGAATGGGCTACGCAATGAAGCAGAATTAAACCTTTTCGAACGAGATTTAGAAGATCGTTTTGGCCCCCTTCCATTGCAAGCAGATGACTTAATCAATAGTATGCGGCTTAAATGGAAAGCACAAGAAATCGGCTTAGAACGGTTGATCTTGAAAAAAGGACTCCTATCGGGTTATTTTATCGCCGATCAGGAAAATGCGTATTACCAAAGTGAAAAGTTTTCGCATGTTTTAGAATGGGTTCAACTTAGTGAAGGGAAGGTAGAATTGAAAGAAAAAGAAACGAGACAAGGTCTACGCCTCCGCTTGGCAATCAAAAACATAAATACAATACCCGAGGCCTTGGCTTGTTTTCCAGACCTATAAATCTTTCAGTTCTTTAATCGCCTTAAAGGCGAGGTTTACATGATCTTCATCGACCAAAATTGTGAACTCGTTTGAGGTAGAAATGACTTCAAAAATGTTGATCCCCTCCCAAGATAAACGCTGAAAAATAAAATAATAAATCCCAGGAATCGTGACATTTTCAGTGGGAAGTTTAATCGATATTGAAGAAAGTCCTTCCGTTTTTTCATTCAAGATTTCGTCCTTAAAATAGGTGTCAATTTGAGGTGCCAAATTACTACTCACAATAATATTGGATTCAGCCACCCCGCGCGAAGAGGTGTAAAAAACCTGTGGGCTTGTATTAACCTCAGCCAAGAAATTAGCCTGAGCACTCAACAAGGTGTCAGAAATTTTAAAACTATAATCGATGAGATTGGAACGTACCGTAATATCACCTATTCCTTGGAGAACTTTGACAATTTTATGGGTAGATAAAAACTCTAAATTATCAGAAATGCGTTTCAATGCCATTACAATTGCCCCACTACGCGCTGGTTTTTGTAAAACTTCTTCAATTTCAGGTTGAATTTGTCGGGCCAAAGAAGTCAGGTTAATGATTCCTTGTGCCATGGCTGTCGATAGATACGGCTTTGTTTTGATGTAATGCTCAACAACAGATGCGATTGTCTTCATCTTAATTATTTTTAGCAAAGATAACCAAAAAAACTAAATGTTATAAATAAAACATTTTTTTAAAAATAATAAAAAGCGTCTTCTATATGCTTCATCTTCCATTCTTTCTTGACCACCGTGAAGGCGATAATATCAAAGCGAACCTCAACATCCAAATTGTGTTCCATGACAAAAGCGTCAAGAGCCATGACCAAACGTTTGATTTGTTTAGGCGAAACAAAGGTTTCGGGGTCTCCATAAAAAATAGAAGAGCGCGCTTTAACTTCGACCGCAACGAGCACATTTTCTTTTTGAACAATAAGGTCAACCTCGGCTTTTCGGTAATGATAATTTTGGGCTAAGACGGTAAATCCCTTTGATCTAAAATAACGCAAAGCGCGTTGTTCTGCTTCTTTGCCAAAGGCGTAGGATGTAGACATGGGCCAAATTTGGGTTCAACTTTATAAAAATAGAAGTTTTAAGGAGAGAAAAAGTCTTATTTTTGCCTAAAATTTATTTCATGGCGCTCACCGCAAAACGTTATACAGTTACAGCTGCTCTTCCCTACACCAACGGGCCCATACATATTGGTCATCTTGCGGGGGTTTATGTTCCAGCAGACATCTATGTGCGTTACCTACGTTCACAAAATAAAGATGTTGCTTTTATTTGCGGAAGTGATGAACACGGAGTAGCCATCTCCATTCGCGCTAAGAAAGAAGGAATAAGCCCAAAAGAAATCATTGACAAATATGACGCAATGATTCGAACCTCTTTCGATCAATTGGGAATTTCATTTGATAATTACTCGCGAACATCAGCTGAAATACACCATCAAACAGCAGCAGCGTTTTTTAAAAACATGCATGCCGATGGGAAATTTATTGAAGAAACAACAGAACAATTATTTGATGAAGAGGCCCAACAATTTTTGGCCGATCGATTTGTTACAGGAAGCTGTCCAAAATGTGATCATCCTGAAGCCTATGGTGATCAATGTGAACAGTGTGGGAGTGCGCTAAGTGCCACCGAATTGATCAATCCAAAGTCCACCCTTTCAGGCGCTGTACCCCAACTAAAAGCAACCAAACATTGGTTCCTTCCACTTGATCAATATGAAAATTTTATTCGTGAGTGGATCCTAGAAGGACACAAAAACGACTGGAAACCCAATGTATATGGCCAAGTAAAATCGTGGGTAGACGACGGTTTAAAACCAAGAGCGGTGACCCGTGACTTGGATTGGGGAATCCCTGTCCCAGTTCCGGGAGGAGAGGGGAAAGTCCTCTATGTTTGGTTTGACGCTCCCATTGGGTACATTTCTTCCACCAAGGAATGGGCCGCCCGAGAAGGAAAAGATTGGGAACCCTACTGGAAAGATAAAGACACCGAATTGGTTCATTTTATTGGAAAAGACAATATTGTATTTCATTGTATTATTTTTCCCGCCATACTTAAAGCATCCAAAGAATACATTCTCCCTGAAAATGTACCAGCCAACGAGTTCTTAAACTTGGAAGGGAATAAAATTTCTACCTCAAAAAACTGGGCTGTTTGGCTACACGAATACCTCGAAGAATTTCCAGGACAAGAAGATGTCCTTCGCTATGTATTGACCGCCAATGCTCCCGAAACTAAGGACAATGATTTTACCTGGAAGGATTTTCAAACCCGCAACAACAGTGAATTGGTGGCTATTTTTGGAAACTTCATCAACAGAGCTGTTGTACTCACACATAAGTACTACCAGGGCGAAGTACCTCAAAGTGGACAACTTCTGGGACAAGATCAAGCAGTATTGGACGAATTAAAATCATTCCCCTCTCGTGTAGGAAAGTCCATAGAAAAATATCGCTTTAGGGAAGCAAGTCAAGAAATGTTAAACTTGGCCCGTCTGGGAAACAAATACCTCGCCGATGAAGAACCGTGGAAACGCATCAAAGACCAACCTGAACGCGTTCCAACCATTATGCATATTGCGCTACAAATTGCAGCTGCTCTTTCCTCTATTTGCGAGCCCTTTTTACCCCATAGCGCAGAAAAACTTCGTGGAATACTGAACATGGATTCACCATTGTCATGGGAAAAAATCGCCAACGGATCTGTCTTGTTGAAAGCGAGCCATTGTATTGGGGAACAAACTCTATTATTCAGTAAAATTGAAGATAATATCATTGCACAACAGCTAGAGAAATTGGCAAAAACAAAAGAAAAAAACGAACAGCCCGCTGCCAATCTTCCGGCAATCAAAGAGCTGATTCATTTTGATGATTTTAATAAGCTTGACCTCAGAGTTGGAACCATTACCGCTGCCGAAAAAATAGCAAAAGCAAAAAAATTATTACAACTTCAAGTAGATTTGGGCAATGAAACACGTACCATCGTTTCAGGTATAGCTGAAAGTTTCTCCCCCCAAGAAGTTGTTGGACAAAAGGTCACTGTTTTAACCAACCTGGCTCCTAGAACCATTCGAGGTGTAGAAAGTCAAGGCATGTTACTTATGAGTGAAAATGCCGAGGGAAAAATGGTCTTTATTTCGCCAGACAAAGGTGGAGAAAATGGTTTTCCCATTCATTAATGCTATCCATCGCTCATCATCCTATTTATCAATTGCCTTTGCCTAAGGGACATCGGTTTCCCATGGAAAAATATGATCTTCTCCCACGGCAACTTCTCCATGAAGGTACCTGTTCGGCTGATGACTTTTTTGTGCCTAAAAAATTAGACCAAGCTACCATCGAACGTGTGCACACCCCTGCTTATGTAAAACATTTGTTCGATCTCAGCTTGGACCGAAAAGAAATTCGGAAAATTGGCTTTCCCCTAAGTGAACAACTTATTGAACGAGAAATAACCATCGCTGGTGGAACCCTCGAAGGATCGCTTCGCGCACTAGACACTGGGATTGCAATGAATATAGCTGGTGGGACACATCACGCATTTAGCGGACAAGGAGAAGCCTTTTGTTTGCTGAACGACCAAGCCATTGCTGCTCAGTATTTATTGGATCATCGAAAAGCAACAAAAATTTTAATTGTCGATTTGGATGTACATCAAGGCAATGGAACCGCTGAAATTTTTAAGAATAATCCAGATGTATTTACCTTTTCGATGCACGGCGCTAAAAACTATCCTTTTCACAAAGAGAAAAGTAATCTCGATATTGGCCTTAAAGACGGAACCACAGACAGCGAATACCTCGCCCTTTTACACGATATACTGCCCCGATTAATTGACGAGCAACAACCTGATTTTATTTTTTACCTCTGCGGTGTAGACGTTGTTGCCACAGATAAACTAGGACGTCTAGGCATGAGTATTGAAGGTTGTAAGGCGAGAGACTTTTTTGTGTTGGAAAACTGTAAAAAAAGCGGCATACCCCTACAATGCAGCATGGGTGGCGGGTACTCCAAAGACATTAAAATCATTCTTGAAGCCCATGCAAACACCTTCCGGGTGGCTCAAGAATTTTATGGCTGATGCCAGGTTGTCCCACGCATTTTCGCAGCTGCAATGACAATGTCCTTCCTGCTTACTTGACCCACTAAAGTCCCCTTGTCCAGCACAGGGAAGCGGCGTCTACCCGTTGAGTGAAACATTGATGCAGCGTCAAATAAACTCATCTCAGCTGGTAATGTCTCTACTTTTGAGGTCATAAAGTGACCGACAGATTTATCTAAAATGGGCATATTAAAATAACGGCTGTCCGAAATTTCTTTCATACAATCGGCTTCAGAGATGATCCCGATCAATTGTCCTTTTTCATCCACAACAGGTCCCCCTGAAATGCGATTCTTGATCAAGACCTTCATCACATCATGGATAGATTGATCTATCTTGAAGGTAACAATATTTGTTGTCATAATATCACGCACTAATATGTTGACCGGTTTTGCTTTTTCACTATCGGCGCGTGGACCTTGGAAACTTTTTACTGCCATGATTTTAAGGTTTAGGTGAATATACAAGATAATAAAAAATAAATTAAATGCATAACTAAGCAATCCTTCGCTATCTTTAGCGTAATCATATGGAGGAGAAAAACATCAAGTCAATTGGGGTTTTGGGCTGTGGATGGTTAGGTCTACCGCTGGCAAAACAGCTTGTCACTGCAGGATATTCTGTTCGTGGTACTACCACTACAAAAGAAAAGCTTACTGAAATTAAATCTGCAGGGGTTAGCCCATTTTTAAGTGAATGTACCGCCTCCGACTGTTCTTCTCTGGCCCCTTTCCTTTTAGGTCTTGAGCTACTCATTATCGCCATCCCTCCTGGAATTAGACAGCATCCTACAAAACGTTTTGACCTTGTGATTGAAGAAATCATAAAAGAGGTTAATGCCCATAAGATTAGGAAGGTTATTTTCATAAGTAGTACGTCGGTCTACGGACAGGCTGTTGGAAAAATCGACGAAAGCCACGAGGCAAATCCTGATTCCGAATCGGGAAAACAACTCTTGGCCTGTGAACAAAAACTGTTGATAAATCCTTTTTTTGAGAGTTGTATTTTACGATTTGGCGGGTTAATTGGTCCTAACCGACACCCTGTTTTTAGCTTGGCCAGAAAAGGGGAAATCTCGAACGCTGAGGGGAGGATTAATTTAATTCACCGAACTGATTGCATCGGTCTTATTACGACATGTATCCTTAATTTTAAAGGGAAGGTCGTCTACAATGGTGTTACTCCATATCACCCAAGTCGAAAAAAGTACTATACCGAAATGGCAAAATTGGCGGAATTACCCATCCCGGTTTTTCTATCAACTAACAAAAAAGATCGCGTCATTTCTTCAGCTAAAATTCAAACTGCATTCGGTTTTCGCTTTATGGTTGAAAACTTGTTGACATTAAATTAACACTTCCGTAAAATCAATTCTTTTCAGTTGTATTTTTAATTGATTGAAACTATTATTCATGTCTAAAAAAAATACAATCATTTTACTTGAGCGTCTACTCAACCAGAGTAGAAAGGATAAATTGATGTATTTGAATGCCGCTGACCGACAAGATCTTCCTGCCTTTAAACGTTTTTTTAATCAACAAGCCCTTTACCGCAATAGCATGTTCTATGATTTTAGTACTTTACTAACAGAGCAGGGTGTGGAGGTAGAAGATGTGATCTTAAAAAGTCCTGATATTCGTCAACTAATGATGACAACTCCTGTTCGTGACAAGAAAAATTCTTTTGCTGAATGCCTCAGTCAAGATCAACTCTTCAAAACAAACTTAGAAGAATTGATTCAGATAGATTTGACTGAAAAAAATGCATTGATCTACCAAAAGCATTTGATAAAAATAGAGGCAAGTATTGAGGAAAATGACTTGTTCAGCACCGAGGTTAGTGCCAAAGCTTTTTTAACGTCTGGATACCTTTAAAATTTCATTGTTGTTTATCGCTACATCAGTCTGTTCATTTGACTCAATAGCGAAATCTTCTATACGCATTAAGTAGGCTTTATAGGCGTCATATAGTTTTTTTAAACTCTCGTTAAGTTGCTCTTGATTGGCTTCTTGCCCATAATAGCGGGCTTTTATCAACTCCGTTTTAACAACTTTTAATCTGCTATGGATATCGGGAGTAGAAAAGGGAGCTGGAAGTTCTTGCCGCAACAAATCATCACATTTCAGCAAAGCATCGTATAGAAATGGTTCTAGACCAGCTGGATTGAGCTTAGATAAATCTTCGATTGTGGAACGGAATAAAGTGAATTTTTCAATGGGAAACAGCAATGAATCTATAAGGGCGTTTTCTTTTAATTCATACACCTGAATTGACTCTTTCTCGATACTCAAGGGCTGCTCTTCTTGAACAACAGTTGGATTTTTTTGCTCTGTAGAAGTAGAACATTGACTGAATATCAATAGAATGCAAAAAAGAAAGAATTTAGAGTGCATTTTGTAAGGTGTTGATTTGTAGTAAAAGTATGGTGAAAAATACAATTTGTAATAAAAAAAGATGGTGAGTAAATGTTCCTTTGATCTCTACCTTAAAAAGGTGGTAAAAAAGGTGTAGAGGAAGAGCCGTCAAAAACCACCCAATATAATTCTGGGTTGGAGCCATACCTCCTGTAAACTCCCAAAAATCCAACAAGGGAGCAATGGGTTCTATCACTGCATCTAAGAGAAGCATCAAACCAATACCGAGAAAAATTCTACTGAGAATATGTCCTGCTAAATTTGCTGCAATAGCTGCACAGCATATGGTTAGAATTGCCCAATTTACTCCAATCAACCATGGTACTCCAACAATCTTCCAACCAAGTGCATCTCCATACACATACTGACCGAAAATAATTCCGTAATTCACCCCCAATGCTTCAGCTACCATACCTACGAGAAAAGCAATGGCTGCCATCCAATATACCTTGGGCTCTTTTCGGCTTGTAAACATTAACAACACAAAAGAAAGTATCAGGTTTAGGGGGGTAGCGCCAACAAACCATTGCGAATCACCATATAAAATACCTACGATTCCACTAATATGGAACAACCATATTATGCCAATGGCAATATCGTTAAATTGAATGGATTCTTTATTTATCATGTAAGGGATGCTAATTGATCACTGACAATTTTGGCGGACAATAAACACAAGGGAATTCCTCCTCCCGGATGTACACTACCTCCACAAAAGTACAGATTATTAAATTCCCGTGAAAAATTTGGATGACGCCAAAAAGCCGCCATTTTGTTATTACTTGAAGCACCATAGAGAGCACCCAAATGGGATTGGGTTTTGGTCTCAATCATGGGAGGGGTTAACACTTCTTCTGTTACGATATGAGAACGTATACTGGTATTTAACCGCTTTTCTAGCTTATCCAATACTTTGGTTCGAAGCGAAACGATATCGGTCTCCCAATCTTGCTCGTAATCTGCAGGTGTATTGATCATGACAAACCAGTTTTCACAACCCTTGGGTGCATCAGAGGGAACATCTTTTGCTGTAATATTCACATAAATTGTTGGGTCATCATAGAGGGTATGCTCATTGAAAATTGCGTTGAATTCCGCTTGATAATCTTCAGAGAAAAAAATATTATGCAGGTCCAAAGCGGGAAATTGTTTTTGAATTCCCCAATAAAAAATGACTGCTGAGCTGGATCTTTCTTGGGCAAGAATCTTTTCTGGCGCCTTTGCCTTTGGCAAAAGAAATCGGTATGTTGGAAAAATATCCATATTGGATACAATCACATCGGCCAACAATTTTTGTTTGTTCACCATTACTGCTGTCACTTTGTTTTTGGTGTGAAGTATTTCTGTCACTTTTTGATTGAAATAGAATTTTACCCCCTGTCGTTTTGCCAACTGAAAGAGTGATTGACTTATTTGTTCCATTCCTCCTTCCGGAATAAATGTTCCATACTCCGACTCCAAATGTTGCACCAGTGTCATAATCCCCGGGGTTTGAAATGGAGATGAACCATTATAGGTCGCAAAACGGTTATAAAATTGAACCAAATGAGGCTCTTTCAATTGAGCTGTATTGACCTTTGCTAAACTTTTATTCAGTTCAAAAAGCGGTAATCTTGCCAATGCTTTGATTGTGTTTTTTGTCAAAAAAGTTCCCCAACGATGCAATGAATTTTCTAAAAATAACTCTGCGGTTAAATCAAACTTTTCTTTCGCTCTAGCCAGGTATTTTTTTACCACTGTAGGGGCGACATTCAATTTTTCTTCAACTTCTTGTAGGAATCGATTTTGATCACTATAAGCCGTTAAACGGGTACCATCTGGCCAAAAATATTCGCAACCAATCTCTTTTTTATGGTAGGTAAAATGGGCACGAGGATCTTCGTCACACAATTCAAAAAGTGCATCCACATATTGTGGCATGGTAAACAAAGATGGTCCAGCATCGAATCGGAATCCTTCGCTTGAAAAAGCACTCAACTTTCCCCCCGCATAGGCATTTGATTCATAAACTTCAACAGCATAACCTTTCTTTGCCAAACGGATAGAAGTAGCTATTCCGGCAATACCGGCACCAATAACTATGCTTTTTTTCATCCTTTCAATTGTTCATCCTGTTCAACATAAAAACGAGAAAAAAGATCTTCCGTGTACCATTTCTTCTGATGGGTTTTTTTTACAATTGTAGCATGGTCTTTAGACTTATAGGCAAATTGAAGGACATTTTCCATGGAATCCCATAGACTAATGGTGGCTTGCTGTATAAAAGGCCATTCGCCAATTCCTTTATAAAAATAGACGCCTTTTGCGTCTTCAATTGCTTTACTTGCTTTGGGTACAGCACGCCAAAAAGACAATAGACGAGACCAACGGAGTGTTGCTCTGGTGATGATGGCCACTTTTTTATTTCCGGCGGATAAATCTTGAGGTGACAGAAATGGATTCTGTCCCCCCCACATCCCTTGGCTTTTAATATTAGAGAGGGTAAGCAAACGAATGCTACTTGCTTTTTCAAAATAATCCTGAATGAAGGGATGTTCTTCTTTGAAGCGCCTTGCTGCAGCAGCATTCTTCCATACTCCCAAAAAAGCGTAGGTTGAAAAATCTGGCCGCAAACTAAATCCTGCTCCTCCACCTGTCCCTAAAAGTCGAAAAAAAGACAAATGAGGCGTACCGTTCAGTTGGTTGTATCCAATACCCATTTGTTTAAAAGCCCATAATTTATTACGGTTAAAGGAAAATAAATAAAGTTGTGTTATTTGGTTAGCACTTGTATTCATGCAGTGAAAGGTACTGCTTTTTTAAAAAAACACCTCTGTTAATAGGATTTTAGAATTTGACGTTGGAAGTAAATCTACAGAGGTGTTTTAACCAAATTGAATTAAACTGTTTAAATATATATAAAAAAGATTAAACAAAAAAATAATTCTGTACTTTTCGACAAAAGCTTAAACAAAATTACAGCAACTTTAGACCTTAGATCAAATGTAAGGGAAAGCAGGATAGAAGATTCGACAGATTTGCGTATTTTTGTTTTATAATTACTATTCTATGACTACTACTTTTGTTGCCAATGTTGTTATCATTACCACACTAATTGTTTGCGTCTTTATTATTCGCGACATGAACAAGCAATAAATTTTGAAGGTAAAAGATCTACATGCTTGGATAGATAAATGCATCTACGTTCTCATTTTTATGAATGTTGGTGCCATGATATTAGAATCTCATTTAAGTCTAAGGCTAGCTTATGCTTCTTATTTTCAGGTCTTTGAAATTATTTCAATCGTTATTTTTAGTGCTGAATACTTGTATCGTATTGGATATGCTATTTATCAAAATGGTTTCGCTGGTGCGTTTCAATACATCTTTAGCTTTTTTGGTCTGATCGATTTAATCTCTATACTACCATTTTATCTCAACCAATTCATCAAACTAGACGGACGCTTTTTACGAATATTACGCCTATTTCGTTTAACAAGAATATTTAAATTTGGTCGAAAGAGTAATTCCCTCAAAGTATTTACCAAGGCATTATTTTCTGTTAAAAATGAACTTGTATTCACCCTGTTTTTATCCGTATTAACAATTTTATTTTCTGCCTCGGCGATATACTACCTAGAATACGATGCACAACCTGAAAAATTTTCAAGTATTACAGAATCTATTTGGTGGGCAACTGTTTCTTTGGCAACGGTTGGTTATGGGGATGTTTACCCTATAACCGTTGGAGGTAAAATATTTGCTTCGCTTATTTCGCTGGTCGGTATTGCGGTTGTTGCGATACCTACGGGTGTAATTAGCGCTGCTTTTGTGGAAGAAATATATAAAGCGCGTGTGAAACGCAAACAATAAAAACATACTTAAAAATGTACGTTATTTACCCAAATAACTAAGTCCAAAATTTTCCATGAAAAAAATAATCGTAGTCGGGTCTGGTTTCTCCTCAATTTCAGTCGCTTCATATTTAGCAAAAGAAGGACATGAAGTTGCTGTATATGAAAAAAACAGCACTCCTGGAGGTCGAGCACGTCAGTTCAAAAAAGACGGATTTACCTTTGATATAGGGCCATCTTGGTATTGGATGCCCGATGTGTTTGACAGTTATTTTGAGGATTTTGGTAAAAAAGTAAGCGACTATTACACCTTAGAAAAATTAGATCCTGGCTATGAGGTCTATTTTGACAAACAAGAATCCATTAAAATTGGAGATTCACTTGAAAAGATATACACTGCCTTTGAAAAAGAAGAGGCAGGTAGTTCTATTCCATTAAAACGATTCATTAAAAAGGCCGAAGACAATTACAATATTGCCATTAAAGATTTGGTTTATCGACCTGGTATTTCCCCGCTAGAACTGGTTACTCCAGCTACCGTTAAAAAAGTAGGTTATTTTCTTAGTACCATCAAACAAGAGGTGATGAAAGAATTTAACAATCCACGATTGGCACAAATACTTCAATTTCCTGTTCTCTTTCTTGGCGCTAAACCCAGTCAAACTCCTGCCTTTTACAATTTTATGAATTTTGCAGATTTTGGTTTGGGAACCTGGCATCCAGATAAAGGAATGTATTCTGTGGTAGAGGGAATGGTTCGCTTAGCCAAAGAGCTAGGGGTAGAGTTTCACACCAATCAAACAGTAGAAAAAATTCTTGTTGAAAAAGGAAAAGCAGTTGGAATTGTTGCCAATCAAGAAATTATCCATGCAGATATTGTCATTAGTGGTGCCGACTATCACCACTCTGAAAGTTTACTTGAACCAAAATATCGCGCCTATTCTGAGCAGTATTGGGACAAGAAAACATTTGCCCCTTCTTCTTTGTTATTTTTTGTTGGTTTAGATAAAAAGCTAAAAAATGTTTCACATCACACCCTCTTCTTTGATGTTGATTTTGATGCCCATGCAGCCGACATTTACGACAAGCCTAAATGGCCCGAGAGCCCTCTTTTTTACGGGAATTTTCCTTCCATGACAGATGCTTCTATGGCACCAGAAGGAAAAGAGGCTTGCTTTTTACTCATCCCCATTGCTCCAGGTTTGGAAGACACCCCTGAATTGCGGAAAAAATATTTTGATCTTGTAATCGATCGATTAGAACACCTAACTGATCAAAGTGTTCGTGATGCGGTTTTATTCAATGAATCTTTCTGTGTCAATGATTTTGTGGAAGAATACAATTCCTATAAAGGAAATGCTTATGGAATGGCCAATACCCTGTTGCAAACAGCATTCTTGCGACCAAAGTTAAAGAGTAAAAAGGTGAAGGATTTGTATTTTACTGGTCAGCTAACAGTTCCTGGTCCTGGGGTTCCTCCGTCGCTAATTTCGGGGAAGATTGTAGCCAACTTGGTGTCTCCCCCCACCACCAAATAAGTGTCCATTGACTTTCTTTTTCCAGAAGAACAGAATCTAAAATTTTGATGTTTTTAGTCAAGGTTTCATCATAGCTTAAGAGCTGTTCATTGATTTGATTCCACAACTCAAGACGCTTGAATAAATTATATTTAACAAAGCGATCCTGTTGAACATATTCTCGGTTCTCAACCCAAAATGCATTGTCTTCAACCTCTATCTGATCTAAATCAAAAACCCATTGATTGGCCAGACGCGATCTGTACTCATCGACAAAGGTCTTTTCTTCCTTGTCTGTATTGATCATCAAATACTTTAAATCTGTTCCATCGTAATTGTCGTTGACCAAACGACCAATATCTGATCCTAAAAAACGGAAGGTTCCGTCCAGTTTTATAGCATCGTAAACAACTCGTGGAGGATTAAAGGGATCTCTATTGGTATAAAAAGCCATAGGAGAATAATAAAAGTCATCTTCCTCTTCATACACCAAAAAAATACTGTCGTTATCTACTTCCCAACGACGGTATTGTTGTAGGTACATGTCGGTTACCCACTCATTTTGAGCGATGTACTCTCGAGTGTATTCCCGCATTTCCATCAACTCATCTCTAAGGCCGGAGAGGTTGTCAATATTTGAACCACGGTCATCAAAATCTTCCCCTTGCTGTTCTACAGAAAAGGAAACCAAAACACCAAAGAAGACAATTAAAAACTCTACAAAACCTTTCTTTAAACGGTCGTAAAAATCGCGTACAGAAAATCGATCTCCAATGGTAAATAATTGAAGAAACCAATTCAATTCTTTTCTTTCGCTACCCTTTTCTTTACTCATTTAAATATAGTTGTCGCAAAGGAATTAATCCTTTTCGCTCTCCAAATATACAAAAGACTTTTGCACATCAAAGATTTCTTCTATCAGACCGATTAAAAACTGTTCAAAATCTTGTAAAAATGCAGGATCAATTTGTTGTTGATTTCTTGATTTCGGAAGGTCCTTTCTGATTACAGCTAAAACATTTGCCAGGGGAGTTTTCAATGAAATTATTCCCGTCTCAAAGACAGTATCCATTGGATAGTGAACTTGTTGAGACCAGGCATATAAGAGTACTTGAAAAAGTGGCTGGCGTTTATATTCTCCAACGAAATCTTCCCAACCGTTCCAATATAACTTTGCTTTATCAATGACACCAGTCTTATAATCAATGAAGCGTAAAACACCGTTAAAACGATCAATTCGGTCGATTGTACCAACAATCTTTACGGGAATACTATGTGACGAAATGGAAAGGTCAACGGTAAACTTCTTTTCAACTTCCAAAATTATCAAATGTTCACCCTTCTTAACCAATTGCATTTCTTGGGTTAAAAACGCTTTAAGAGAACGCTCATAGGCCGCCAGTATCAAATGATTCTCTCCTGTTGGCTTATCGTTCTGAGGATATACTTTTTTATAAAAAGATAAAAGTACCGAATGAAGTTTGGCTAACATTTCATCATAAAAAACAAGCTGCATGGGCTTCCCAACAAAAGGAGTATAAAGCTCTTCCAAAGTTTCATGAATAATATTCCCCCGTTGAAAATGAGACAAAACTTTTTCTGTTTCAATGGGCGGTCTTATGCCCAAAACATAGCGCAAATAAAAATCCATTGGATTGACTAAATAACTACTCAATGAGGTTGGGGAAAATCCTTTAATAGCTACTTCTTTGATTTGGGTTAAAATGGCTTTGTTCTTTTTAATCTCCTGTGGCAGATTCTCTTGAACAACAATATTTCTCGATGCCTGATGATCACTAAAAGTATGCTCTGGAAGTTTTGTCAATTCCAATTGACGAATAAACCTACTTTTTTCACCAGCATTGAGACCTTCACTTGTTGCGTTGTACAATAAATGAATGTTTTTTGCTCGTTGTATAATGCGGTAAAAATGGTAAGTATAAATCGCGTCATTGTCTAAAAAAGTGGGGAGGCCAAAATGTTTTTTTAGAGCAAAAGGGAAAAAGCTTTGATCGTTTTTTCCCACTGGCAAAATACCTTCATTTACATTGGTAATGATGATGGTTTCAAAATCCAACACACGGGTTTCTAGCATTCCCATCAGTTGCAAACCTTGAACAGGGTCTCCTTTAAAATCGATGGTTTGTAATTGTATCCCTTCTTTCAATAAAAACATAACTGCTGGAATTGAAACAACAACTGATTCGGTTTGAAGTTGCACCTTGGTAAGAAGAATCAATTTTCGCAATCCAAGAAGTGTTGCCTGGCTAAGCTCTGTTGATTGCTGCGCAGAAAAGATTTTTAGCAAGTGGTCTATTAAAGCTAAGCTTTGATCTAGGAGAACAAATGCATCCTTTGGCACAGTAATTAATGCCTCTCCTAAAGGTTTTTTAACAAAGGATCTAAGTGACTTAAATGCGGTCCTTGCTGAATATTGCCGCTCTAATAACACTAATTTTTCTTTATTCGTATCACTCTCTTTAAATAACTGTCTCCGAATGGGGGGATAATTTAATACACCTAATAATTGTTTTCGTTCGAACCCCTCTTCATTGTATGAAGAATGTAGGGTCAAAAAATCAATGAAAAAATGCGTTATGGGTAACTGAGCAATAGGATACCCCATGGTAACATTCCAATGGTGCTGAGTCAAGGGCAAATGTGACAATACGGGGAGTAACATGGATTCATCTCCTAAAATTATCGCCGTCGAATTGGGAGATGAAGAAGATTCTTCAAGTAACCGTCCAACATATTGTGCTTGTTCTATACTGCCAGAAAAACCTACAGCTTTTATGTTTTTTGAAGTACTAAAAAAAGTTGAATTGAACGAACTTGGGTGTTTTCGATAGTGGGTCCATTCGTTTTGATATTTCCGAATAAATCGAGAAGACGCATGAATTGGATTTTCATAAAGAGCCTTGTCTAGATCCCACAAGACCTCGCCTTTCCCACTGGTTAAAAACTCTTGGAATATATATTCTTCAGATGTATTCAAGGCGTTAAAGCCAACAAAATAATGTTGCTTTTTGGTTTGGTCCATATAGATTTGGAGAGAATCTAGGGCTTCTCTATACAGCATACCCATGGTTCCCCATTGTTTCTCCACCAGCTTATTCTTGAATTCATCGTATATGCTTGGTAAAGCTACCCAAAAGGTCTCATCAAAAGAGAATGTCTCCTCTTGATCGTTGAGTGATTCGAGGGCATAATAGTCACCAACATTGGCGAGAATTATCGCTGGATCGACTTGATAAGCATCAATGTCATTGAAATCTTTAAGTAAACGAGAAGCCCATTGCAAGTAATCCTCAAAGCTGTCTTGTTTCTCCTTGTCAACACACTGCTGATAAGCAGTATATAGGGTAAATACTTGCTGTATTTGAGGTGCTTTCTTGAGTTGAGATAGGTTACCAACAAATTCTTCAATACTGAAAATTTGAGGAGAAAATTGAGGAGAATCTATTTGTTGAAGAAAATGATTCGTTAGAAAAACTTTTGCTCGCTTACTGGGTAGCACAACAATAACATCTGATAGAGATTGGTGTTTGGACTGAATGGTTTTTACGACTTCGGCTAAAAAAGGAATCACTATTCGAATTTTTAATTAAAGTAATACCTATTTATGGAATGGACGAATATGAGCAAAAAAAAATGCCTTGTAAAACAAGGCATTTTTTATTCAGTGAATAAAAGATTATTCTTTCCCTACGGAAAACTGTACTCTTCTATTTATTTTTCTTCCTTTGGCAGTATCGTTGTTACCAATTGGTTTATCTTCTCCAAATGATGCCGTAGAAAGGCGACTTGCGTCAGCTCCAGCAGCTACTAATGCATTGTATACAGAGGTAGCACGAGATTCAGATAGTTTAAGATTATATCCTGAACTTCCATCACTAGAAGCATGTCCTTCAACAACAAATGCTGCCGTTGGGTAGCTTTCTAAAATTCCTTTTATTTTTTCAATAACTTTGGCGGAGTCTGCTCCAACTATCTCAGCACTTTCGGCTTTGAAGCGGATCATTGTTCCTTCAGTATTCAATGTTTCTATAACATCTTGCGGTAATTCTGGACAACCGTTGTTAGCGGCAATACCGGCTAATTCAGGACAAGAGTCATCTTTATCAGCAATCCCGTCACCGTCACTATCTGGCCAAGGACATCCATTGTTAGCGGCAGCGCCTGCTTCTTCTGGACATGCATCATCTTTATCGCTAATACCATCACCATCAGTATCGGGACAACCACCCATTTGAGCAGTACCCGCACGGTTTGGACATGCATCTTCTATATCAGAAAGACCATCGCCGTCAGAATCAGGGCAACCGTTCATTTCTGCAGAACCAGCTCTATTTGGGCAGGCATCATCTTTATCTGTAATTCCATCACCGTCAGAATCTGGACATCCTCCAAACTCTTCTAGACCAGCAACTTCTGGACAAGCATCATTTTTGTCATATACACCATCTCCATCTGTGTCAACTCCACCATATTTGAAGTTTACACCTAGATAATGTTGAAAATTTGTCAAGCCTGTTTCTGACTCAACGCTGTGGTTGTAGTTAGCTTGATATGAAATACCTAAGTTGTCATTTTTCCAATAAACCAATCCACCACCTACAGTGAACCCGAAATATTGCTCATCACCTAGCCAGTTGTAGTTAGCTCCTACTTCTGTAAAAGGCTCCCATGTAGAACTCTTCTTTGCAAGAGAGTTGCGCACAACTAGATTCAATGAAGCAAAATTTGTTGTATTGATTGATGTATCACCAAGTTTTGATAACTGATTGAAACTAAATCTACTTGAGAGAGAGAATCCATCAGTAATGTATCTTGATACACCTAGCGTAGATAGTGCAGATACATTCCAGTGGTTGGTGTTGTAAAATTCACTAAACCATTTACCAGTCTCTGCCCCAAATTGGTTGGGTACGGCATTGGTTGGATAACTGTCCACAGCATTAATACCAAATGTAACGACCCAAGGGTTGTTCTCATCTTGTGCTTGTGCTACAGAGGTAACAACAAGAAGTAGGATAAAAAATAAATCTTTGATTAATTTTTTCATGGTTAATATTTGTTATATGTAACAAAAATAATAGTTAAAGTCGAGTTAACAAAGGAATTTAAAGGGTTTATCTCTATTTTTTGACCTCACAAGCTTCTAGGACATCCATTTTACTTTCCATTGTTTTTGACAAATAGATCAAATAGCCCGTTGTTGCTTTCCCTGTTACTTGATTTACCGCTTCGCAATAGCCTTTAATTTGGGTGAAATGCTCCTGTTTTTGTACTCCTGTTTTGTAATCCAACACAACAGCCTCTTGTTCATTGATTACGATACGATCTGGACGGAGAATTTGTGCCTGATTTAATAATATTGTTTGCTCATTTAAAACGGAGTATTTTTTTGAAAAATAGGTGGATAATTTGGGGTGTTCGACTATCTTTCTAAACATCATGGCGTATAATAGCATGTCCTCTTTGGAGAAATCGCCACGGTGGTATCCATCTTTCAATACAGTGTCAACATCTTCAGCATAATCAATTTGCGCAAACAACGCATGAATAAGTAGACCAAAATCTTTGGCCTCATCTCCATCCTTACTCTGTTCTAATTGCCAAATTAAACGATCTTCATAAGGATGTTTTGACACTGGTTCAATTGTTGCTTTTGGGGATAAAAAAGCAGCGGTAGAGGGTTGTTGAATCTGTGGCTTTTCGCCCCAGCTAAATGAATTATACTCTCTAGAGCTGTCCTGCTGTAGAAGAAATTCTTTCAAAAACCCAGCATATGAAATTGTTCCCTTTTTAGGCTCTTTCGTTACAATATACAATTGATCTACAGCCCGTGTTGTTGCCACGTAAAATGTATTCCAAGCATCTATCTCCTCTTCCCGACGAATGCGCTGAAAACAGGCTTCACCTGTTTTTCCATAGTGCTCCAAGCGTTTGGAAAGATTGATCCAAGCCAATGGAAATTGTTCCCCAAAAAAAGAGGTGGTATCCAACCATATTTTACGCTGGTGGTTTGGATGTATGGGTTCGTCAGCATAAGGAAAAAAGACAACGGGAAATTCTAGGCCCTTGGCTTGATGAATTGTCAATACCCTGACACCATGACTGGCGTCGGCCATAGGCAAGGCTTTAAATTGCCCTTCTTTTTCCCAAAAATCAACAAAGGCCTGTGGGCTTGAATTTTCATTTTGACAAAAATTAAACAGCAAGTCCAAAAAACTTTGCACAAAAGGCTCATTTGTTTGAAGGTTTGGAAAAACAAAACACAACTGTTCTACTACATCATAAAGAGAATACAATTCAAAGTGCTTTAAGTCAAATTCAATCCCTTCTTCTTTCCATAGTTTTGCAATGGGCTGTTCCATTTTTTGCGTCACAAAATCGTGTTGATCCATTGCCCTTTGTTTACTTGTATACAAGAAATCTAGGTGATCTTTTTTAAATATCAAATGAGTAGGTTTGACATGCATATAAATCACCGTAAGGAGGAATTGAACCAAGGGTGATTTCCCAATGACAAGTGAATCAGAAGAAATTACAGGTAAATTATTTGAAGAGAGTAATTGGGCTAGCTGCTCTGCTTGCTTCCTCTTTCTGACCAAAACAGCCATCTCACCGTATAGAGTTCCTTCTCGATGACAGCTTTGAATTAATTCAAGCACTTTGTTAGCATAGCCCGTTTTGTCCTTTTCAATTTCTTCAGCGTTCAAAATATCAATTTGGACATAGCCTCCGGCTTTATTATTTGTTTTTTGTTGAGCACTTGCCCCAAAAATAAGCTTGTTCTCTGTATAGGTTAAATAACCTTCCAAAGAGGCATAGAGAGCGTTATTGAAGTTGATGATATTTTTAGTACTTCTGTAGTTGGTTGCCAGAGAAACTATTTCTTTTTTAATTGGAAAAGGCTCATCGTCCCCCAATAGTCCCACAAACTGATCAACATCTCCTCCCCTCCAACGATAAATCGATTGTTTTGGATCCCCAACCAACAATAGCTCTCCGCTTTTCCCATTTACATCTTGACTAACGAGAGCATTTTCAATAAGAGGGATTAAATTCTTCCATTGTAATTTTGAGGTGTCTTGAAATTCATCTAAAAAATAATACCGGTAATTCTCCCCCAACCGTTCGTAAATAAAAGAAGCTGGATGAGTTAAAATTTTCTTGGCAATTCGTTCATTGAAGGTTGAAAGCAAGACAGTATTCTCTTCTTTTTGCTTGAATTCTAACTGCTTTGCTAGCCGTGCTAAGAGCCGCAAGGGAACCCATTGCTTTTTGATGTCGTTCGTCAATAGAAAAACATAATAATTTTCTAATGCTTCTTCGTAATCAGACAGAAGACCCGGTAACAATTGTTCTATTAGTTGCTTTTTATCCTCATCAATTTTTGAAGGGTAGATCCCTTTCCCTTCCTGTAAGTTTTGATGAAATTTGCCGCTGTCCAAACCGTCAAAATCTCCTTTTGATAATTTTAAAAAACGATTGTAAAGCGTGCCATAAGAAAAATCTTCTGCGGAAAGTCCATTAGCATTTAATTGATCAATGACTTTTTTTCCTTTCTTTACTAGGGTCTGTTTTAATGCTTTATTCTTATGGACAATATATTGTTGTTGCGCTTTTTTTTGCGATTCACTCAAAGCAGTAATGGCTTTTATCTCTTGACGATCGTTTTCATTTAAAAGAAGTTTCGCTGCGAGGAATAAACTTTGTTTGATGTCCCAACTCGTCCCTTCATCTTCCATTTTATCGTAGGTGTAATTCTCTAAAATTTGAGTGATTTCTTCCTCTTCACCAACACTATTTAAGAGTGAATCAACTGTTTCTTGAAGCATTACATCGACCTGAAGAGCCACATTAAAATTATACGACAAACCCAAGTCTTTGGCGAAGGAACGGATGACACGGTGGGTGAAACTGTCTATCGTAATGACATCAAATGCAGCATAATCATGTAAGATGGCATGCATGGCGTGTCGCGAACGCTTCATCAATACAGCAGAATCCACGTTCAAACTGTTCATTATATTGACAGCCATGGGATCGTTGGACAAGCTCTTTTCTGATGTAGCAAATGCGTGCAACTGTTTTAAAATTCTGAATTTCATTTCAAACACTGCTTTATTGGTAAAAGTCAATGCCAACATACGATGAAAACCATCGCCATATTGCCCTCCTAACAAGGTTTCCAAATACTTTTGAACCAATAAAAAAGTCTTCCCAGAGCCTGCAGATGCATTGTAAATATGAAAAGAAGGTGAAATGTGCTGAATTTCCATGATGCATTAAATGTAATTAATCTTTAGATTTGTAGACTAATGATTAAAAAATAAAGATATGGCTTTTGAATTACCACAACTACCTTATGCTTATGATGCCCTCGAACCGCATATTGATGCTCGAACGATGGAAATTCATCATGGAAAACACCACAATGGTTACACAACTAATTTAAACAATGCAATTGCAGGAACTGAATTAGAAGGAAAATCCATTGAAGAAATCTTAACAACGCTTGATCTAGACAATGGAGCAGTAAGAAACAATGGCGGAGGATTTTTCAATCACTCCCTTTTCTGGTCTACAATGGGCGCAAATGCAGGCGGTGCACCAACAGGAGCATTGGCTGAAGCAATTGACACGGCTTTTGGATCGTTTGAGGCGTTTAAAGAAACTTTTAGCAAAGCCGCAGCAACTCGCTTTGGTTCTGGATGGGCTTGGCTTTGTGTCCACAAAGGAGGTAAACTAGAGGTTTGCTCTACCCCAAATCAAGACAATCCACTAATGCCTGGGATTGGTTGCGGTGGTTACCCAATACTCGGCTTAGATGTTTGGGAACACGCTTATTACCTAAATTACCAAAACCGTCGTCCAGATTATATCAATGCATTCTTTAATGTAGTTGACTGGGAGGCTGTGAGTGCTTTATATGCAGCTCAATTGTAAAACGTTACGTTCGTTTTTGAAAAAGTGAAGAGGACCTAGTGTCCTCTTTTTCTTTGGGCTAAATGGATATTAAATAAAAAAGGAGGAATAAATTCCTCCTTTTTTGCCCCAAATCTTACCATGAACTTAACCTACTTATGTTCTGGTGATGTAAAGATGCCTTTTCTGGTAATAGTTTAATTAAAAAATCGATTAAATACATAATTTAACGATTAAGTGCTAATATGCGCGTTCAGATTTGCCTTCATAGTAATTCATAAATGCCCGATTAACTACACGATTCCCTCCAGGAGTTGGGTAATCTCCACTAAAATACCAATCGCCCTTATGATCGGGACAGGCTTGATGCAGACCCTCTATTGTTTGGAAAATTAATTTTACTGGACACTCAATGGATGAATGGGTTAATAATTGCGCTATTTTATTGGACACCTCTAATTGTGCAAAAGGAGCGTACAATGCTTTAACATGGTTTTCGGCTTCAGCGGTCTCATTTGCGACACTGTCTTGACAATTGGCATAAATAGTATCTAGGGTTGTTGCTAGAGTCCCATTTTCTTCATGCAGGGCAATTGCAGCTTGAAAAGCGATAAAATCTTCTAGTTTTGCCATATCAATTCCATAACAATCGGGGTAGCGAATCTGAGGAGCACTGGAGACGACCACAATTTGTTTTGGAGACAATCTATTGAGCATGGTCAAAATACTCTTTCGAAGCGTTGTTCCCCGTACAATACTGTCATCAACGATCACTAAATTGTCCGATGGTTTAACCACGCCATAGGTAATGTCATAGACATGAGCGACTAAATCGTCACGGCTACTGTCGGCTGTAATAAATGTGCGAAGTTTGGCATCCTTAATGGCGATCTTTTCAATCCTTGGACTTAGGTTCAACAGTGCCTTTAGGCGCTTTTTATCCATTTGATCACTTTCAATTTCTTTGGTGATTTGAGTTTGCAAATGCTTCTGCGCTGCACCCACCAAACCATAAAAAGAGGTTTCGGCTGTATTGGGGATATAGGAAAAGACCGTGTTTTTAAGATCATGTGAGATCGCCTCCAAGACCTGAGGAAAGAGTTGGTCACCTAAATTTTTGCGTTCAGTATAGATAGATGCATCACTTCCTCTTGAAAAGTAAATACGTTCAAAAGAACAGGATTTTTTTTCTAAAGGCCTGAGAACTGGCTCAATAGAAACTTTACCGGACTTTTTTACAATAATGGCATGGCCAGGGTCCAATTCTTTAATGCTCTCTATGGGTACATTAAAAACGGTTTGTATGACCGGACGCTCTGAGGCTATAACAACCATTTCATCGTTTTCACAATAAAATGCTGGACGAATCCCAGCAGGATCGCGAAGAACAAAGGAATCTCCATGTCCAAGCATACCCGCCATGGCATAGCCACCATCCCAGTTTTTTGCTGCTTTGCGTAAAATCTTTGCAAGATTTAAACGCTCTGCAATTTGAGGAGAGGCTTCAAATTTATTAAAACCCTCTTTTTTAAGCCTTTTGTAGATTTTAGCAACCGCATCATCTAAAAAATGACCTATTTTTTCCATTACAGTAATGGTATCTGCCCTTTCCTTTGGGTGCTGACCAAGACTAACCAAGTTTTCAAATAATTCATTGACATTGGTCATATTGAAATTACCTGCAACAATTAAGTTCCGATGCATCCAATTGTTTTGCCGCAAAAAGGGATGTACACTTTCAATGCTATTTTTTCCAAAAGTTCCATAACGAACATGACCTAACATCAACTCCCCTAAATAAGGAACTTCATGCTTCAATTGCTCAGCATCTTTGAGCAATGCTGGCTTTTCTTCAATCACCTCTTGAATTCGTTCACTAATTTGATTGAACACATCTTGTATGGGCTGCTGTTCACATGAACGGATACGACTAATATATCTTTCCCCTTGATTCATGTCAAATTTAATGCTGGCAAAACCTGCACCGTCTTGGCCACGGTTATGCTGCTTTTCCATCATCAAATACATTTTGTTGATACCATACAGTGCTGTACCGTACTTTTCTTGGTAATAGGCCAATGGCTTTTTTAAACGGATGAGGGCAATTCCACATTCATGCTTTATAGCATCACTCATAAGTTCAACGTTTTATCGTTCCAATTAAAATGCGTTAATGCTCTAAAATCAAGTATCCGTTTTTCTAATTCAGTGTTTTGCACTTTCTCAATTGCTTCTACACCAAAGGCTTCTACCGTAAAGGAAGCAAAAACAGATCCAACAACTAAGGCTTGTTTTAAGCTGTCGAAATCAATGGAATCAACTTGGGTTAAAAACCCTGCCAATCCACCAGCAAAGCTATCTCCAGCTCCAGTTGGATCAACCACCTGATCGATTGGAAAGGCAGAGGCGATAAACACTTTTCCTTCTCCATAGAGCTGTGCTCCATGTTCTCCTTTTTTAATGATTACGTATTTCGGACCCATGGCTTGGATTTTTGCTGCCGCTTTGGTCAAGGAATATTCTCCTGTAAGCAATTGAGCTTCTTCGTCATTAATGGAAATTAAATCGACCATTGCTATGACTTCGTCCAATTCTTCACGAAAGTGTTCCATCCAGAAATTCATGGAATCTAACAAAACAAAACGCTTGCTTGAATCCAATTGCTCTAAAGCCATTTTCTGCACCGAGGGGTGCAAATTTCCAATCACAACAACCTGACTATCTTTGAAGCTTTCAGGAACTTTAGGTGTAAAATTTTCCAGCACATTCAATTGAGTGTCTAGGGTAGTTCGAGTGTTCATGTCGTCGTGGTATCTCCCACGCCAAAAGAAGGTTTTCCCGCCAGCGACCTTTTCTACTCCAGCCGCATCAATGCCTAGGTTGGTTAATTTTTCTAAATCTGTAGTGGCAAAATCGTCACCTATCACCGATACTAATCCGCAGTTGATTGAAAATTTTGCTGAAGCTAGAGCGATGTAGGTAGCCGCTCCGCCCAAAATGCGATCTACCTTGTTGAAAGGTGTCTCAATAGCGTCATAGGCCATGGTACCTACAACCAGTAATTTTTTATTCATATACAAAAATAAGCTTCTTTTGTTACCCTCGAAAACAATTTGCAATTGCTTTTTACTTTTTTTGCACAGACTGTTCATAATAGTGATCGTGCTCGATCGCCATATTCTTTGCAGCCTCGACTGCTAAATGATCACAGCGTTCATTTTGCGGATGATCGTTGTGTCCTTTTACCCACTGAAAACGTACGTTATGCTGGGTATATATCGCCAAAAATCGTTTCCACAAATCAGGATTTTTCTTCCCTTTGAATTGCTTTTTCACCCATCCAAACACCCATTTTTTGTCGACAGCTTCAATCACATACTTGGAATCTGAAAAGACCAACACATCCATGGGCTGTTGTTTTAACATCTCTAAGGCTTCAATAACCGCCAGTAGTTCCATTCGGTTATTGGTGGTGTATTTAAAACCTCTTGAAAATTCTTTGATGTAATTTTTTCCCACCCACTCAATAATGATCCCATAGCCGCCAGGACCTGGATTCCCCAAAGCAGAACCATCGGTATAAATATGAATGCTTGCCATTAAGCCAATTGTTTTTCAATTATTAAAGGGAAATACTTGTATTCTAGGGACTGTACTTTTTTTGCAATTTGTGCAGGGGTATCTTGAGGAAGAAGGGGGACAGTGGCCTGAAAAATAACAGCGCCCTCGTCATATTGCTCATTCACAAAATGAATGGTTATTCCTGATTCTGTCTCTTTTGCTTGTTTAACGGCAGTGTGGACATGCATACCATACATGCCTTTTCCTCCATATTTTGGTAATAATGCAGGATGAATATTGATGATTTTATTGGTAAAATTTGCAATCAATTCCGCTGGAATTTTACGCAAATAGCCCGCCAAGACAATTAAATCTGGGGAATGTGTTAGACAATAGTCTAATAAAAAATTTGGAGAAGAGGCATCAAACCAATGACAGGGGGTGTCGAGCGCTTGTGCGCGTTGAAAAACTCCTGCATCTTTCTTGTTGCATAAAACACTATGAACGCTTAGGGAAGGCTGTTTTTGAAAATATCGGATGATGTTTTCGGCATTTGTTCCTCCGCCTGAAGCTAAAATGATGATTTTTTTTATCATAAACTGAAAGTCAAAATTAGGCTAAAATCCCTTAAAATAAAAGATCTCTACGTGATTTAAACAATAAGCTTGTTGTAAAAAAAAGCATTTTAACTTCTTTAAAACAGTCTAAGCTATAAAGTTTTTATATTTTTGCATGCGAACAAAACTAAAACCATTTGTATTATGTCTGACATTGCATCAAGAGTTAAAGCTATAATTGTAGATAAATTAGGCGTTGACGAAAACGAAGTTGTAACAGAAGCAAGTTTCACCAACGATCTTGGAGCTGACTCCCTAGATACGGTAGAACTTATCATGGAGTTTGAAAAAGAATTCGATATCCAAATCCCAGATGACCAAGCAGAAAACATTGCAACTGTAGGTCAAGCTATCCAATATATAGAACAAGCCAACTAATCTTTGGTAAAATGAGTCCAAGACGTGTAGTTGTTACCGGATTGGGAGCATTAACTCCTATCGGAAATTCAGTCCCTGCCTATTGGGAGGGACTTATTTCTGGGACAAGTGGAGCTGCCCCTATCACCTATTTTGATCCCACAGATTTTAAAACGCAATTTGCCTGCGAACTGAAAGGATTCAATGCCTTAGATCATTTTGACCGCAAAGAAGCACGAAAACAAGATCGTTTTTCTCAGTACGCCATTGTTTCTTCTGATGAAGCTATTAGAGATGCTGGACTGACCGACGATAATGTTGATCACGATAGGGTTGGTGTTATTTGGGGTGCAGGAATTGGTGGCCTTGAAACATTTCAAAATGAAATGCTCAACTTTGCCGACAACGGCCGCAAACCGCGTTTTAATCCTTTTTTTATACCAAAATTAATTGCAGATATAGCCCCGGGAATGATTTCCATCAAGCATGGTTATCGCGGACCTAATTTTGCAACGGTCTCTGCCTGTGCTTCTTCTTCCAATGCATTAATTGACGCACTCAATTATATTCGATTGAACCATGCTGACATAATAATTGCTGGTGGATCTGAAGCCGGTGTAACCTTTGCTGGAATTGGAGGATTTAATGCAATGCATGCTCTTTCTACTCGAAATGATGATCCGGCGTCTGCCTCGCGTCCTTTTGACAAAGACAGAGATGGTTTTGTCCTAGGAGAAGGTGCTGGAGCCCTGGTATTGGAAGAATATGAACACGCAAAAGCACGAGGAGCAAAAATATATTGTGAATTAGCTGGAGGGGGCTTGTCTGCCGATGCTCATCACATGACCGCTCCACACCCAGAGGGTATTGGCGCAAGAAATGTAATGCTGAACTGTTTACGAGATGCACAACTTTCCCCTGAAGACGTAGATGCAATCAATATGCATGGTACATCTACTCCATTGGGCGATATTGCCGAATCAAAAGCCATTCTTGATGTTTTTGGAGAACATGCTTATTCCATAAATATCAATTCTACCAAGTCCATGACGGGACATTTACTTGGTGCAGCAGGTGCAATAGAGGCTATAGCTTCAATACTTGCCATTAAGGAAAAAATTGTTCCTCCCACAATCAATCATCAAACAGCGGATGAAAACATCGATCCTCGCTTGAATTTCACCTTTGGGAAAGCGCAGAAAAGAGATGTTAAAGTAGCCTTATCCAACACCTTTGGATTTGGTGGGCACAATGCTTGTGTTGTGTTCAAAGAAATTGAGTAAATTGCTGTGTGCAATTTTTCTCAAAAATTTGGTCAAAAGGGACCGCTAATCCAGAACTAGAGGCGAAACTCAAAAGCATTTTAGGCTTTGCGCCAAAAAATAAATCCCTCTACCAAACTGCTTTCACGCATCGATCTGTCAATATTAAAAATGACAACGGCTTGCTCATCAATTTTGAACGATTGGAATTTTTAGGCGACTCTGTCATCGATACTGTTGTAGCAAATCATTTGTATGAAAAACTCGCACAAGACAATGAAGGTGAACTTACTCGCATGAAATCAAAAATTGTGAGTCGCGAAAAACTAAATTTTATTGGAAAAGAGCTTGAATTATTGGATCATCTAGTCTGCACAGGAAATAAGGATAATTTTGGAGATGATATCTACGGAAACATCCTAGAAGCCCTTGTTGGCGCAGTATTTATTGAAAAAGGGTATGAGAAGTGTAAAAAAATAGTGTTTAAACTCATATTGGATCCTCATATTACTTTAAATGAAGTAAAAAAAGAAATTATTTCCTACAAAAGTGTATTGATTGAATGGGGACAAAAAGAAAAGAAAATCATTCTCTTTAATACTGAAAAAGAAGAAAGTAAAGACACGACCATCAATTATCAGTGTAAATTGATTGTGGATGACAAACAACTCTTAAAAGTACGTGGTAGTTCAAAAAAGAAAGCAGAAGAAAAAGCTGCAAAACGTGCATTTAATATTTTAAGAATCGGTCGTTAAATCTCATTGAAGCACCTTATTTTCTAATAAAGTTGTATTTTTGCATTGAATTTAACAACATCTTTGATGTTATAAAAAATGCTTCAAAAACGCTTTTTTTTGGATAATGAAATCGAAGACAATGTTGTTTTTGATTTGGTGGCCATACACAGTCCTGTTGAAGATTTTTTTTTGGCCTTCAAATTAAATGAAGTTCTAAATTCACTCCTATTTAAAGTGATTGAAGAACGTGATGCAAAAGACAGCACACCATTTTTTAATCGCTTTGTTTGGGATCAACATTCAACAGATTTTGTCTGGGAGTTAATTGCTAACCACTTTTTTTATCAAGAAAAAGAAGAACAGCTGTTTCAATTATTTCCTGCAACTATTGAAAAGAAAAGCACTTTAATTAAGGATTTACCAAAGGTCGATTATTTTTTAAAGGCTCCAGAAAACAGTTTAACAGCATCATGCCTTTCAACCATTCAAACGATCAATGAGGTAGAAATGGCCTACAAAATAACAGACCCAAAAGTAAAATTGAATCCAAACTTAATTTTTGACTAATGCCGCAAGAAAAGAAAACTAAAATAGTAGCCACATTAGGCCCAGCATCCTCGAGTAAAGAGATTATCGAAAAAATGATCCTGGCTGGTGTCAATGTGTTCCGCATAAATTTCTCACATGCCGATCATGCGGATGTAGCTGAACGTATCCAAATAATTCGTGATTTAAGCGAAAAGCTTAAAACCTATACCTCCATTCTGGGAGATCTTCAGGGACCAAAATTAAGGGTTGGTGTAATTGAAGAAGGTACAGAGGTTGCTCCGGGAGACATGGTAGATTTTATTACTACCGAACCCTTTATTGGAAATGCAAAACAGGCCTATATGACCTACCAACAATTTCCAAAAGACGTTACTCCTGGAGAAAAAATATTATTGGATGATGGGAAACTAATCTTTGAAGTTGTGGCAACCGATAAGCAAGAAAAGGTGACCGCAAAAGTAATTCAAGGTGGCCCTTTTAAATCAAAGAAAGGTGTTAATCTCCCCAATACGAATGTTTCTCTACCAGCATTGACTGAAAAAGATGTTGAGGATGCTATTTTCGCCATTCAGCAAAAAGTAGATTGGATTGCTCTTTCATTTGTTCGTAATAGCGATGATTTGATATCACTCAAAAATTTGATTGATGAATACAGTGAGCACAAAATTCCAATCATCTCTAAAATTGAAAAACCTGAAGCTCTAGAAAACATTGACAAGATTATTGCCTATTCGGACGGAATTATGGTTGCTCGAGGAGATTTAGGTGTTGAAGTTCCTGCTGCTGAAGTTCCTCTCATCCAAAAACAACTGGTGAATCGAGCTAAAAAAGCACGTATCCCTGTGATCATTGCGACTCAAATGATGGAAACCATGATCGACAGTCTTACCGCAACCCGTGCAGAGGTAAATGATGTAGCTAATTCTGTAATGGACGGAGCCGATGCCGTAATGCTATCTGGTGAAACTTCGGTTGGTAAATACCCTGTTGAAGTCATCGAAACAATGACCTCTATTCTTAAAAGTGTTGAAAATTCATCGCTTATTAGAGTACCTCAGGCACCCCCATCGATTCGTACCAACCGCTTTATTACAAAATCAATTTGCTATCATGCGGCAAGTATTGCCAATGAAATTAATGCTGCAGCAATTTGTACACTAACCAATAGTGGTTATACTGCATTTCAAATTTCGGCTTGGCGCCCAAAGGCACATGTATTGGTTTTTACCTCCAATAAAATAATCCTCACACAACTGAATTTACTGTGGGGAGTTAAAGCATTTTATTACGATAAATTTGAAAGCACCGACAGAACTGTTGAACAGGTAAATGCTATTGCAGAAGAAAACGGATGGGTCAAAAAAGGAGAGATGTTGATCAACCTAGCTGCAATGCCAATTATCGATAAAGGGATGGTTAATACGCTACGAATTTCACAAATCTAAAACGGGATTTCCAGCTGTACCTGAAGTTTGGGCTTAGGCGCTTTTGAAGACTTACTCTTCTTGTCTTCTGTATTGAGGTTTGAAATGCTTACCCCTATCAGACGGACAGAATTCTGAAGCTTTTCTTGATACAATAACTGCAGAGCATGTTCAATAATCATGCTTTTATCTGAAATAAAAAAAGGCAAGGTTTTACTTCTTGTTTGGATGACGAAATCGCTGTATTTAATTTTCAGTGTTATTGTCTTACCAGAGGCTTTATTTCGGTTGATCCTCTTTTCTAGCTCGTCTGCTACGGCTTTTATCTTTTCTTCTAAAAAGAGTTCACTGCTAAGATTCTCCTTAAACGTGCGCTCGGCTCCCATAGATTTGGGAATACGCGATGCTTTTACTGGACTCGTATGGATACCGCGAACTGCGTTGTAGTAGTAGGCTCCAGCTTTACCAAAATGCTGTGTTAAAAAGTCCACTGATTTTTCTTTTAACTCTTTTCCAGTAAAAATGCCCAAGGCATACATTTTCTTAGTAGTCACTTTCCCAATTCCGTGGTATTTACGCACATCTAACCCTTCCAAGAAATCAAGTACTTCCTCTGGCGGAACAGTTTTCTGTCCATTGGGTTTATTGTAGTCACTGGCAATTTTAGCCACCAATTTATTCACTGAAATTCCTGCTGAAGCTGTTAGTCCAGTGGTCTCAAAAATTTCCGCACGAATCTTTTCTGCCATTTTGGTCGCAGAAAAAAGGTGAAGCTTATTTTCGGTGACATCCAAATAGGCTTCATCCAAAGACAAAGGCTCTACCAAATCTGTATATCGATGAAAAATGAGGTGTATTTGTTGGGAAACTTCTTTGTAGCGTTCAAAGCGCGGTTTAACAAAAATTAGGTGAGGGCAATTCCGCTGAGCGATTATACCACTCATTGCACTTCGAACACCGTATTTCCGGGCCTCATAGCTGGCCGCAGCAACAACACCCCGCGAGCCTCCGCCACCAACCGCTATGGGTTTATTGCGCAAAGAAGGGTCGTCCAATTGCTCTACTGAAGCATAAAATGCATCCATGTCCACATGAATGATTTTCCGAGAAGCTAATGCTGCGTCCATTGGTTAAAAATACATATCTTCAGCTATTAGAAAAAACTTCTTTATGATTGAAATTGAACGAAAATTTCTGGTCAAGTCTAACGACTTTATACGTTTAGCTAGCTCAAAGCTATTTATTCAACAGGGATATCTATCCACAGACCCTCATAGAACCGTTCGTGTCCGCATTAGAGACAAGCAGGCTTTTTTAACCATAAAAGGAGTTTCTAATGCAAGTGGAATGAGTCGTTTTGAATGGGAAAAAGAAATTCCATTAAACGAAGGGAAAGCATTAATGACATTATGTTTACCAACAATAATTGAAAAAACAAGGTATCTGGTTTCACAGGGGGAATTATACTTTGAGGTAGACGTGTTTGAAGGAAATCACAAGGGACTAGTACTCGCAGAAATAGAACAGCCCAGCGAGACCGTTAAAATAAATTTACCCCCGTGGATTGGAAAAGAAGTAACTGGACAAAAAGCCTACTATAACAGCTATTTATCTTCTAAAGAATTAAAGAAATCCTGATAAGTTAGATTGTGAATTTTTAGAATTTTATAGAGACTTTTAAGGGTACAATTTGTGCCTTTTTCCATCTTCCAGTATTGAATACGGCTTAAATTGTTTTCCCAAGCAAAAACTTCATAACTCTTATAACCAGCATTGATTCTCAAGGTTTTGATTCGTTCTCCAATGAGATGAATAATTGTTTTAAATTCTTCAAGTTGATCCTCTGACATAATGGGCTGTCTTACTTTTGGGAAATGACAAAGTACCATATAATGCAGCGTAATATTTACCTAATTTAATATGTATATTAAAAAATATTAATAAAGAACTTTACAAACTTTCAAGGAATAAGAAGCATACCATTTTTCTCTGCCCAATGTCTTAGCTTTAAGGTGTTGATTGTTTTGCTTCCATTTTTCAATTGACTCTAGGGAGTCCCAGTAGCTTATTGTGATACCAATCGTATCACGTGCATGATCCATTCCTAAAAAACCTGATTGATCTTTTACTAATGTTTCCATCTTACTAGCCATTTCAGCATAATCAGAGGTAGAATTACTCAAGGTTGAAGTAAATATGACGGCAAAATAGGGCGGTTTAAGTTTATTCATTTTTGTATATCTTAACATCAAGGTGACCTGTTGCATCCATATGAGCACGATACATACCCGCGGTATTAAATTCCATGGCTACATTCCCTTGGGGATCCAAAACAATTACTCCTCCATCTCCTCCCAAGTCTTCGACTTTTTGAATGACCTGCTTGGATGCTGTGGCAATGTCAAGGCCTTTGTATTCCACAAGAGCAGCAATATCGTGTGCTACAACTGAACGAATAAAAAATTCTCCCCAACCCGTTGCAGAAACCCCACAACTGGCATTGTTGGCATAAGTTCCAGCACCTATTATGGGTGCATCTCCAATACGGTCCCATTTTTTATTGGTCATACCGCCTGTCGATGTTCCGGCAGATAAGTTTCCATTCTTGTCTAGTGCCACACAACCTACTGTACCAAATTTTGAATCCTTTATATAGGGGTCATAAAACGCAGATTTGTTTTGAGCACGATCTTGAACCCGTTTTAATGCGTTTTTTCTTCTTTCAGTAATAAAATAGGCATTGGGCACAGAATCTAATCCTAATTCCATGGCAAATTGGTCTGCTCCTTTCCCAGATAACATTACATGTGGCGATTGTTCCATTACAGCAATGGCTGCTGTAATTGGATTTTTAATATGACTGACGCCAGCAATGGCTCCTGCATCCAAGGTTTTGCCGTTCATGAAAGAAGCATCCAGCGATGCAAACCCTTTGGCTGTCAATACCGCTCCTTTTCCAGCATTGAATAGTGGAGAATTTTCCATGACGTGAATTGTTTTTTCAACTGCTTGCTGGCTCGTTCCTCCAGCTTTCAGTATAGCATGTCCTACCTCAATAGCTTCTGTCAAAGCTGCTCGATAGGCTTTTTCTGTTTCTGGAGTCATGTTTTCTTTTAATATTGTACCGGCGCCTCCATGGATGACAATTCCAAAGGGAGGTGTTGGGGCTACAGCCGCTTGTTGATCACCAGAACATTGAATGAAAAGAAAAGTAAAAAGTAGGCTAATGAATTTTCGCATGATGTTTAGTTTGATAACTAAGTTACAAGAATCTGACAAAAAGAAAAGAAGTTGTTAGATTTCTTTGTTGTAATCTGATTTAAAAAGTACTTTTAAAGTAAAATTAAATTAAATGATTTCAGCCATTTTAAAAGAATTAGGGATTTCAGAGAATCACAAGGGAAATTCTACTGGTAACAAATGGTTTGGCAGTGGAAAGTCTTTTGACTCCTACTCCCCCGTTGACGGTAAAAAAATTGGCGCTACTTCTAGTCTCAGCATTGAAGAATATGAAAACTGTATCCAACAAGCCGAAAAAGCTTTTGTTGAGTTTCGTGCTATTCCTGCTCCAAAACGAGGTGAAATGGTTCGCCAATTGGGAGACGCATTACGCGAAAAAAAGAGTGCATTGGGAAAACTGGTTTCCTATGAAATGGGGAAGTCGTTACAAGAAGGTCTAGGAGAGGTGCAAGAGATGATAGACATCTGTGATTTTGCCGTTGGTCTATCGCGTCAATTACACGGTTTAACCATGCATTCTGAGCGTCCGCTCCACAGAATGTATGAACAATACCATCCTCTTGGAGTGGTTGGCATTATCTCTGCTTTTAATTTTCCTGTGGCTGTTTGGAGTTGGAATACTGCTCTAGCATGGATTTGTGGGGATGTTACCGTTTGGAAACCCAGCGAAAAAACACCCTTTTGCGCCATTGCTTGTCAAAAAATTGCCGCTGATGTTTTTGCGGCTAATGGACTACCCGAAGGTATTTCTTGCCTCATCAACGGAGATGCTGAAGTAGGAAAATGGATGGCACAAGACCAACGAATTCCATTAATATCGGCCACGGGGTCTACCGCAATGGGAAGAAATGTAGCCCAAGCAGTAGCCGCTAGGTTGGGAAAATCACTCTTGGAATTGGGAGGAAATAATGCCATCATTGTCACCCCTTCTGCCAATATAAAAACTACCATCATTGGAACTGTCTTTGGTGCGGTTGGAACCGCAGGGCAGCGCTGTACCTCTACACGAAGACTAATTGTGCATGAAACTGTTTATGAAGAACTCAAAAATGGACTCAAAAAAGCCTATGGGCAATTAAAAATTGGCAACCCCTTAGATGAAAATAATCATATGGGGCCATTAATTGATACAGAGGCTGTCAATACCTACCTCAATGCGCTGAAAAAAGTAGAAAAGGAAAAAGCTAGCTGGGTTGTTAAGGGGCACGTCCTCAAAGGCGAAGGCTATGAAAGTGGATGCTATGTTCATCCAGCCATTGCCGAGATAGATGCCACTGCACAAATAGTGCAAACCGAAACCTTTGCCCCTTTGTTATATTTGATTAAATACAGTGGAGATGTCTCCAACGCAATTAGTATACAAAATGATGTGCGTCAAGGATTATCGTCGGCAATCATTACCCAAGACATACAAGACTCCGAAACATTTTTATCCCATTGGGGCAGTGACTGCGGAATTGCCAATGTAAATATTGGTACTTCTGGCGCTGAAATTGGTGGAGCTTTTGGAGGTGAAAAAGACACAGGTGGCGGACGCGAAAGTGGATCGGACGCATGGAAAGTATATATGCGACGCCAAACCAACACCATTAATTTTTCCGATGATTTACCCCTTGCTCAAGGGATAAACTTTGATTTATAAACGAAGAATATTGTATCTTCACTAAAAATATTTTCATGTATTCAGTACTTAAAACCATTCATTCTTATTGGGCGTATTTGGCCCTTTTAATTCTTGTTATAGCTGTTGTAAATGCTTTAATTGGTATGTCAAGCAAGAAAGCATTTGTCGCCAAAGATTTGCGCCTATCTTTATTTGGATTGATCTTTGCCCATATCCAACTCCTCATTGGTCTTGTCTTGTATTTTGTTTCTCCTTGGTTTGAACAATGGAGTACTTTAGGTATGGGAGGCGTCATGAAAGATGCGCAAACACGCTTGTATCTAGTAGAACATCCTTTTACCAATATCATTGCTATTGTATTAATTACCATGGGATGGTCGATGCATAAACGTCAAACACAAGACGCAAAAAAATTCTCTAGAATTGGTATCTTTTATACGCTTGGATTACTCCTTCTTCTTTCGCGTATTCCATGGGATGCTTGGTTATAAACTAGTTCAATAATCAGAGACGCATGATTGCAAAACCCCGAAAAGCAATCCGTAATGAATACCTAAAGCGCACACAAAATGTGGCTGTTTTGGGTGGCGGAAGCTGGGCAACTGCCTTGGTCAAAATCATGACTGAAAATAAACGAAAGGTGCATTGGTATATGCGCAATGAACAGGCAAAAAACCGACTCGAAAAAGTGGGTAGAAATCCCAATTACCTCAGTTCGGTTGTCTTACAAAAAAGACGCTTATTCATCAGTACAGATATCAATGAAATTGTTAAAAAAGCGGATGTTATCGTTCTAGCTATTCCCACAGCTTTCTTGGATCTGGAATTAAAAAAAATCACCTCCAATTTAGCCGATAAAATCATTGTCTCTGCCGTAAAAGGAGTTATTCCCGAGACCCTTCAAATTGTGGGCCCTTACCTAAATGAGCACTTCAGTGTTCCCATAGAGAATATTGCTGTGATAGCGGGACCAAGTCATGCGGAAGAAGTTGCCATGGACAAACTATCCTATTTAACCATTGCTTGTACCGATACCAAAAAAGCAGAATTTATTGCAACACTACTAAAAACATCTTATGTAAGAACAGCTGTTTCTAATGACATTATTGGAACA
>ENA-OUOG01000712-OUOG01000712.1-marine-metagenome-genome-assembly--contig:-NODE-712-length-41954-cov-5.011558_pt1 | contig 41954 bp, 40 predicted proteins | sample MGYA00248635_ERZ508505 | MGnify/ENA primary metagenome ERZ508505 (study PRJEB26176, sample SAMN06267871) | marine metagenome | isolation source: Saanich Inlet, British Columbia, Canada | place: Pacific... | reverse complement strand
TTCTTCTATAGTGAGGTCTACTCCAATGGTTTGGTCATCAATTTGACGCAAGGTATCGGAAATGATCCGGGCATCTCTGTAACCACTTTCTTTGTAGCGGTCTATCAAAGTGGTTTTGTCTTCCGCATAAAGCTCTTCAGTATATTTAGATTTTTTCCAGAAGCGTACAGGATTTTTTCTCTTGACATTCTTGAAAAAACTGCGGAGTTTTTTGTCTGAAATATCGTTGTTGCCTTTAAAGTTTATTTCGCCTACTTTAATGCGGCTTCCCTTATCGATGAGCACACGCATATCTTGAGCAACAGTAACCCCTAAGGAGTCTTTGAATGGGATAGTAGTGATCATCACTTGTGTGTTGAGATAGCCCCGCTCAGCATATTTATTGATGATGCTATTTTTGGTAGTCGTGATCAGGTTTTTTGTGATCTTAGTCCCTTCTTTCAGCTCGTTGTCATTGATGATTTCAGTGGCTTGACCTTTGCGTACCCCGTCGATAATGATTTTATTGAGTTTGGGCAACTCAACAATATAGAGTTCAAGGTCGACCTCGTTCTGCTCAATTCCAGTGACATAAAAGGCGATATCAGAGAACAAATTTTGCTCCCAAAGTTTTTTGGTGATGCTGCTGAGCTTCTCGCCAGGGATAAAAACTTGGTCTCCAATTTTGAGCCCAGTAAAAGCGATAACCGTACTCTCATTAAAATTTTGCGCACCTGTTACAGCGATACTTCTGATCGAATATTTGGTCCCTGCATCCAATTCCTTTTGTTGGGCCATAGTTTCAGACAGGCCCAAAAACACAAGCCCCATCATAAGGAGGAGGTGTTGGATACTTTTAAATGAGCGTTTAGGAATTAAGTTGTTCGCTGGTCTTTCCAAATCGTCGTTCTCTGTTTTGATAATCTAATATGGCATTGATCAGATGATCTTTGGTGTAATCCGGCCAAAGGGTTTCTGTAAAATGCAATTCGGCGTACGCAATCTGCCATAATAAAAAGTTACTGATACGCTGTTCGCCACTTGTTCGGATCAATAAATCAACATCTGGCAAATCACGTGTGTAAAGGTGATTATTAATAATCGATTCATCAATATCCGACGGCGAAATTAGGTTATTTTTAACTTTGAGGCTAATCTCTTTAATGGTTTTTACGATTTCTTCTCTTGATCCATAACTAAGGGCCAACGTTAAGGTCATGTGCGTATTTTCTTGGGTTTGGGCAATGACCTCTTTGAGTTCTTTTTTGGCGCCTGTCGGTAACGCCTCGATATTGCCTATAGCATTGAGTCTAATGTTGTTCTTATTTAATGTGGTGATCTCTTTTTTGAGGGCATTGACCAGTAATTTCATCAATGCGCGCACCTCGAGTTTTGGTCGATTCCAATTCTCTGTAGAGAAGGCATAAAGCGTCAGATTCGGGATGTGTAATTCGGCACAAGCTTCCACAATCTTACGGACAGAATGTGCTCCTTTTTCGTGTCCAAAGGCCCGAAATTTTCCTTGTTTTTTGGCCCATCGCCCGTTGCCATCCATAATGATTGCAATGTGCTGAGGTAGTTTATCTGGGTCAATATTCTCGATCAAAGCGCTTAGAAATTACAATAACACGGTTTTCGGCCAAAGGAGTAGGTCAAACTCACTCCTGAAAACACGTACCAATCGTTATTGTTTGTGTTGCCGAAAGATACATTATTTACTGTAGAACCCCCAACATTTGTACTGCCATCTAACCCATCTGTGAAGGCGTATCGCGCACCCACTTCCGCAGCAATAATGAAGTGCTCGCCCAAGGTTTTTTTAAGGCCTAAAACCATGGGGATGGTCAATGTTTTTTCACGACCTACAGGCTCAATTAAATTTCCTGTTCGCTTGAGTTTATCATGCCAGGCGTAGGTGATTCCAGTATACATATAAGGCGCTACGGCTGGGGTCGCTTTATGAAGGTCAAATTCCCAAAATGTATATTCGATGCCCAATGAAATTTCGCTGATCGAGTTGGTGAAATTATAACCGCGTTGCAGTCTTCGGGTATCCTTTGAAGTCAGGTCGTCACCAGCTAGTGTGCCGGTCAAATAAGTCAATCTAAAGGCATGTCGGTTACTGCGGTTCCACTTTAAGATCCCTCCATATACCGGCTCGGCAGGTGCGACAAATCGCGTATCACCAACATCACCAATATAATTGGACCCGCCAAAAAACAAACCCGCCTCGTAGGTCTGGGCAAGACCAGAACAACAAGTCAGAGTGAGGAATATCATTAAACTAATATGGCGCATAGCAGGCTAAAAGGTGCAAATATAACAATTTACTTCATGGGCTTTGAACGGGGTCATCGGCAACCTATTGAAAACAACATTTACCCGAATTTATTGTTTAATTCCTACGGTCTTCGCCCCAAAGAAATTTATCACGGAGTGTTTTGATAAATGATGTTTGCGGCAATTGGATCATTTTGAGGGTAAAAGGTGCTTTGCGAATCAAAATTTCAGTTTCGTTTGAAAGGGTGGCGATACGCGAATCAAGCGACATCAAAAAATGTGCTTCACCTGTCGTGACTTTAAGGCGTACTTCTCGGTGATCTGGGATGATCAATGGCCGGGCATTGAGATTATGCGGGGCAATTGGCGTGATGACTAAATTAGCAGCATGTGGATCTATTAATGGTCCTCCACAACTCAGTGAGTAGCCGGTAGAGCCTGTTGGTGTCGCCACAATAAGCCCGTCACTCCAATAGCTGTTGAGGTGTTCGTCTTGAATCCATACATCGACACGGATCATGGAAGTGCTGTTCTTTCGGTTTACGGCCACCTCATTCAGTGCAAAATTTAGCGGGGCTAAATCAGGACTGTTGGTCGTGGTGTCTATGGCCAACAAGGTCCGCTCTGTGATGGTGTAGTCTCCATTTATCACATGTCGTAGTTGTTTGTCGATGTCTTCTTTGGGAATATTAGACAAAAAGCCGAGACGCCCGGTGTTGATCCCAATAACAGGAATATTAAGGTCGCGAACGTAGGTTACCGACTTCAAAATAGTTCCGTCGCCACCCACGCTAATGAAAAAGTCAAAACTCTTGTCTAGTGCTGTAAAGCGCGGTAAGTCCTCAAGTTGGTCAATGGTGACATGATGTGCTTGGAGTAGGTCTGCCAATTCTTGAGCCACGTGAACATCGACTTTATGATGCGCTAGGGTTTGCAGAATGATTTGGACGTAGGCCTCGGCACCTTGGCGATAAAATTGACCAAAAAGGGCTGCTTTCATATCTAGATATTTAAATATTTGTCAAGATATTGGGATCGGGCCTTGAGCTCCTGCTGTGCAGTATCTTGATCATGGGTAGACACCACGTTGTAGCCATATCTGCGAAAAGTCTGACTGATCACCGCGATCCCATGATGGCCAATTTTGATGGTTGCCTGAGTGATGTCTTGGTCAACTTTAGAGATAAAAATGCCAAAAATACGGCCGTTGTTGGATTCAATAATTTGACAAATTTCGCTAAAGGAATAATCATGACTGCCCTTTTCCACAACCAAAATACCGCCTGATTCTGAAAGAAAAGGGGTGTGGTTGAAAAGATTCATGATATCGGCCAATTCGTAATAGCCGACATATTGCTGTTGTTGGTCTAATACGGGCATGATATTGGTTTGGTGTTGCGCAAATGCCTCGAGAACATCGAGCCAGCTCGTCTCGAGAGCAACAAAGAAAGGCGTCAGAACATAGGATACTTGATCTATGTTTTGTTGCCCATCAAGGCATAATGCATCCGTCTCACTGATGGTTCCCACATAGGTTCCTTCGCGGGTGACGGGCACATGAGAATAGGTCAATGCGCTAAAGGCTAATTTGACTTCGTGCAGTGATGCTCCAATATCAAATGGTGTCAAATCGTTGATGAGGTAACTACTTGTATCCAAAGAATGTAATTTTGTGCAAATTACTCAAAAATACACTGACGAATCGTGGATCAACTTTGTATTTTTGATCCTTACAATTCTTTTATGGCAAAGTTAAGTGTGAATATTAATAAAATTGCGACCCTGCGCAATGCCAGAGGCGGCAACGTCCCTAATGTTGTCCAAGTGGCTATTGATGTCCAAAAATTTGGTGGGCAAGGCATCACAATCCACCCGCGTCCTGATGAGCGACATATTCGTTATCAAGATGCGCGCGATTTGGCGGCTGTGGTCCATACAGAATATAATATAGAAGGAAACCCTCAGCGAGATTTTGTTGATTTGGTGATGGCTGTTTCGCCGACACAAGTGACCTTGGTTCCAGACGCGGTTGATGCACTGACTTCCAACGCGGGGTGGGATACTGTAAAACATCAAGTTTTTTTGAAAAAAATCATTCAAGATTTTCAAGATCGAGGCATCCGCACTTCTTTATTCGTGGCGCCTGATGTAGCCATGATCGAAGGGGCTAAGGACTGTGGTGCAGACCGCATAGAACTCTACACTGAGGATTATGCTGTCGCCTATGTGGACGATCCAGCTCAGGCCATTGCCCCCTATCAAACCGCGGCTATTCGGGCTCATGAGTTAGGACTTGGTGTGAATGCAGGACACGATTTGTCTTTGACAAATATTGCCTATTTCAAGGCAAATATGCCTTATTTGGATGAAGTTTCAATTGGACATGCATTGATCTGTGAATCGTTGTATTTGGGTCTAGAAACGGTCATTGAGCGCTATTTAAAGGCACTGTCATGATGCAGTTGCACAGCAAAATAATGGGTGCAGGGAGGCCTTTATTGATCTTGCATGGTTTTTTGGGAATGGGCGATAACTGGAAAACTCTAGGGCTTAAATTTGCAGAACAAGGCTATGAAGTTCATTTGATTGATCAGAGAAATCATGGCCGAAGTTTCCATCACCCTGCCTTCAGCTACCAAGACATGAGCGCAGATCTTCATCAATATTGCCTTCATTACCGTCTGAATAATGTCATTGTCTTAGGCCACTCTATGGGGGGTAAGACGGCCATGACTTTTGCGTGTACTCATCGCGATATTTGTGCCGCATTAATTGTGGCTGATATTGGGCCTAAAGCCTACCCACAACACCATCAGTCTATTTTGAAAGGACTTATGGTATTGAGCACTACCAAGCTCGTTGCTCGCCAGCAAGCCGATGAGCTTCTTGCGGTTTATGTGGCAGATCCTGGAGTACGCCAATTCCTGCTCAAGAACCTCTATTGGGTCTCTACAGGCGTGCTGGGGCTCAGGGTAAACGTCCCAGTCCTTGCGGCTCAAGCGGCAGCAATTGGTGAATCGTTGGAGGAAAATAGGCGTTTTGATGGACCAACACTTTTTCTCAAAGGGACTCAATCGGACTATATTGATCCATCCGATTTATGGCTCATGCAACATCATTTTCCAAAGGCAATACTCCGACAAATTGAACGCGCTGGTCACTGGCTTCACGCAGAAAATCCTCAAGATTTTTTGACGGCTGTATGCGCTTTTTTAAGGGACTAAAACCCTCAAGGTCCGCACGCTGAAATCGCTGTGGACAATTCTTGTGGCGTACAATTAAATAGCTTATTTTTGCACCCAATTTTTAAGGGTATAGCCACTATGGACATTACAAAGAAAGACATCGATGCATTGAACGCGGTACTGACTGTTGTCATCGAAAAGAAGGACTATCAAGAAAAAGTAGATCAGGTTTTAACCAACTACAAGAAAACAGCGAACATACCAGGGTTCCGGAAGGGACATATCCCAATGGGTATGGTCAAAAAACAATTTGGTCAGTCTGTATTGGTGGAAGAGGTCAACAAGTTGCTTCAAGAAAAAATGAACAGCTATTTGACTCAAGAGAAACTTGATATTCTTGGCAATCCTTTACCGAAAAATGAAACGGAAATTGATTGGACCTCAGAGGATTTCTCTTTTGAATTTGAATTGGGTCTTGCTCCAGAATTTACTGTGGACATATCCAAAAAGGCGACGGTAAGCTATAAAATCGAAGCAGACAAGTCCATGGTCGACAATCAGGTCAAGACTATTCGCAAACAATATGGCAAGTTGATCTCACAAACAGAGGTTGGCAAAACAGATGAGGTGACTGGAACCTTTTCGAGCACTGAAGCAGACTTAGAACATAAAACAACTTTTGAAGTTGATGTGGTCAAAGGGAAAAAGCAATTGACGGCTTTGGTTGGTGCTAAAGTAGGAGATAAAGTAGCGCTCAGTACCAAAGGATTGTTTGCAGAAGACAGTCTTTTGGCACGTCATCTTGGCTTAAAGCCAGAAGAGGTCAAGGGCATGAATGTGATGGTGAGTTTTGCTATTGAAGAGGTGAACACTCGTGAGATGGCGGCTTTAGATCAAGAGTTTTTCGACAAGCTCTTCGGAGAAGGTGTTGTGACCAATGAAAAAGAATTAAAAGCAAAAATAAAGGAAGATGCCGAGCGTCAGTTTGAACAGCAAAGTGACCAAAAGTTGTTGAATGATGTCATTGAGACACTCATTGCGCATACAAAATTTGATTTGCCTTCTGACTTTTTGAAGCGTTGGATCCAAAGTACAGGCGAAGCAAAATTGACTTTCGACGAGGCCGTTGCCGAGTACGATCGTAGCGAAAAGGGATTGCGTTACCAGTTGATTGAAGGAAAATTGCGTGAGACGTACCCTGAGTTGCAAATTAAATTTGAGGAGTTGAATGCCTTTGCACACGACATGATCAAAGCACAGATGGCACAATACGGACACATGAGTCCAACCGACCAAGAGGTTGATGGGATTGTGGCCCGCATCATGAGTAATGAAGAAGAAGTGCGTCGATTGAGTGAGCAGCTCAATACCAAAAAATTATTAGAATTCTTTAAGACTAACGCCAAGCTGAAATCCAAAACAATCAGTTACGATCAATTCATTAAAGAAGCCTACGCATAATCCACTATAAAATAATTATCTTTAAGGCGTTGGATGAGCCATTCCAACGCCTTTTTTATCCCTATTAATGACCACTATGATGAACTACTCAGAAGAATTCAAAAAATTTGCCATAAAAGACCAAGGCGTTAGCAGCACCTATTACGACAAAATATTAGGCAGTATGTATCCTACTGGATTGACGCCGAACATCATCGAAGAGCGACAAATGAACATCGCTATTTTTGATGTGTTTTCTCGATTGATGATGGACCGCATCATATTTTTAGGAACCGGGATCAATGACCAAGTGGCCAATATTGTGCAGGCACAGTTGTTATTTTTAGAGAGCGTCGATGCCTCAAAAGACATCCAGATTTATATCAATTCTCCTGGGGGAAGTGTTTATGCAGGTTTAGGGATTTATGATACCATGCAATTTATCAAGCCAGATGTCGCGACGATCTGCACGGGAATGGCAGCCTCTATGGGAGCGGTATTGCTTTGTGCTGGAGCCAAAGGTAAGCGCAGTGGTTTGACCCATTCTAGAGTCATGATCCACCAGCCCATGGGTGGCGCTCAAGGCCAAGCGAGTGATATCGAAATCACGGCAAAAGAAATCCTGACCCTACGTGATGAACTTTATGCGATTATTGCTTCGCACTCTGGTCAAACGGTCGAAAAAGTCCATAAAGACAGTGATCGTGATTATTGGATGAAATCAGACAAGGCTCTAGAATACGGAATGATTGATGAAATTTTGACCCGAGACAAAAAGTAATTTGCTATGGCTAAGGAGGTATTAGATTGTTCTTTTTGTGGGCGTAAAAAAGCAGAAACCAATTTACTGATTGCAGGTAATTCTGCTCATATTTGTGACCATTGTATTGAGCAGGCACATGGCATCGTCTTACAAGAGCATAAAGATGACCAAAACACCAATGCCAATAGTGACTTTTTGCTTAAAAAACCCAAGGACATTAAGGCCTTTTTGGACGACTACGTGATCGGACAAGACCAAACCAAGAAAGTCATGTCTGTAGCGGTCTACAACCATTACAAACGATTGCTTCAGCCCGAAAGTGAAGAGGCCATAGAGATACAAAAGAGCAACATCATTATTGTGGGCCAAACGGGTACCGGAAAAACTCTGGTGGCCAAAACCATCGCCAAAATGCTCAATGTGCCTTTGGCCATAGTCGATGCGACTGTGCTTACGGAAGCCGGTTATGTGGGAGAAGATGTCGAGAGTATTTTGACCCGATTGCTTCAAGCTGCCGATTACGACGTTGAAAAGGCTCAGAACGGTATTGTCTTTATCGATGAGATCGACAAAATAGCCCGCAAGAGTGACAACCCCTCGATAACAAGAGACGTGAGTGGTGAGGGCGTCCAGCAGGCTTTATTGAAGTTGCTCGAAGGAACGGTGGTCAATGTACCCCCAAAGGGTGGTCGAAAACATCCTGATCAGAAGTTTGTAGAGGTCAATACGGAGCACATCTTATTCATTGCGGGTGGTGCTTTTGACGGTATTGAGCGTCATATTGCTAAGAGACTGAACTTTCAAGCCATGGGCTTTAGTGCGTCCAAAGAACAAAGTGACCAGCAGGAAGAAGTATTGCAATTTGTCACGCCTAAGGACCTCAAAAATTTTGGGTTAATCCCTGAAATTATTGGTCGCCTGCCTGTTTTGACCTATATGAAACCACTTGATGAGGTTGCACTAAGAGCCATATTGACCCAGCCTAAGAATGCGATCATCAAGCAATATCAGAAGTTGTTCGAGATGGATGGGATCGCGCTGACTTTTACAGACGATGCACTAGATTATATTGTGGAAAAGGCCGTAGATTATCAGCTCGGTGCGCGTGGATTGCGTTCACTCTGTGAGACGATATTGACCGATGACATGTTTGATCTGCCGGGCACAGATGCCGCATCCTTAGTCATTGATCTTGATTATGTTTCCACTCATTTAAGCGCTACTGCATTATCTAAGCTTCGTGCAGCTTCTTAAATCTTCCACTGCGGCTTTAGTTTAATTCTTGTGTCCAAAGGATTGGCGTAAGACCATCAATTTAACTGCAGCAGTTCTTCAAGAAAATCTCGTTTATTAGAGAGCCTCGGCACCTTGTGCTGTCCTCCGAGCTTTTGGTTGCGCTCAAGCCAATCATAAAAAAGCTTTGGGCGCGCTGTTTGGACTATGGGTGGATTGAGGGTGATATTGCCCGCTCGTTTGGCTTGGTAGTCAGAATTGGCAGCCATAAGTTCTTGATCCAGCGTTGTAGAGAACGCCTCGAGATCTTTAGGCTCTTTTTTAAATTCAATAAGCCATTGATGCCCTCCTTTGTTTTTGCCTTCCATAAAAATAGGTCCGGCTGTATAATCGACGATTTCTGCGTTGTGGACAAGTGATGCGACTCTTAGGGCTCGTTCTGCGTTTTCTATGATCAACTCTTCTCCAAAAACATTGATGTGGTGCCGGGTCCTTCCGCTAATTTTGATGCGATAGGGGTCTCGGCTGGTAAAGCGCAGAGTGTCTCCAATTTTGTAACGCCATAATCCAGCATTGGTGGTGATGACCATGGCATAATTCACACCAAGCTCTACCTCCGATAAAAGGAGTATTTTTTCATGATCTGTTTTATAAGTGTCCATTGGGATGAATTCATAAAATACACCATAGTCCAGCAAGAGCAATAGGTCATCGCGATCGCTTCGGTCCTGAAAAGCAAAGAACCCTTCGGAGGCATTATAAATCTCATAATACCGAAAGTCGTTCCGCGGCAAAAGAGGCTTATATTGATCGACGTAAGGGTCAAAGCTCACACCTCCATGAAAATAAACTTCCAGCTGTGGCCAAATTTCATGCAAATGACTGGCGCGTGTGGTGCCTATGACCTCTTGCAGCAAGACCAGCATCCAAGAGGGTACTCCAGCCAAACTGGTGACATTTTCTTTTGTGGTTTCGTCTACTATAGCTTGGAGCTTGATGTTCCAGTCAGACAAAAGACTCACTTCGTTACTTGGGGTGCTACTGAATTCTGCCCAAAAGGGCATATTGTCAATCAAAATGGCCGAAAGATCACCATAAACGGTTCCCTTATCTTCGTATAAGGTCTTGCTGCCGCCAAGCCTCAGGCTTTTGCCGACAAATAATTGAGAGTCCGGGTGGTTGTGTAAATAAGTACACAAGAGGTCTTTGCCGGCAGCATAATGACAATGTTCTAAAGACTCAGGACTCACCGGTAAAAACTTGCTTTGCGCATTTGTGGTGCCACTAGACTTGGCAAACCATTTGATGGGAGTCGGCCAAATGATGTTGTTTTCTCCGCTCCTTGTGCGTTCTATATCCTGTGATTTGGCTTCGTAATTCCCCAGGGGTACGCGATCAGCAAATTGTCGGTAGGTCGTTATGGAGCCAAAGTCGTAAGTCTTTCCTAATTCTGTTCCTTTTGCCTTTTGGATCAGCTTGAAGAGCAGCTCTTCCTGAACTTCGTTGGGGTATTTCATGAACAATTCCATTTGATGAATCCGCTTTTTCAGAAACCAAGAAGCAATAGAATTCACAATAGGGATTGGCATAATTACCTTATCTTTAAGGTTTAAAAATACTACTTTTTTATATGCAATTTGAGGGCCCTTTGAGAAAAATGATGACTGAGTTTAGTGAGCCGATTCAGTATTTTATGGAGTTAAGGGGGCAGTTTCTTCAAGTGAACCAGCTTTTGGATAAAACTATAGAAATCAGCTTCAAAGGTTATGAGTGTTTGTCTTGTGGCCAAGGAGCGCCGATTTTTCGACAGGGGTTTTGTAAATCTTGTTTCTTTGAGGTGCCACAAGCGGCAGACTGGATCATCCATCCAGAACAAAGTAAGGCGCATCTTGGCATCGAAGATCGGGATCTGGCCTATGAGCAGAAAATGCAATTGCAGCCGCATGTGGTTTATTTGGCCAATAGCAGCAACGTCAAGGTAGGGGTCACCCGCAAAGCTCAAATTCCGACACGATGGATCGATCAGGGCGCCCACGAGGCCTTGCCTTTGCTAGAAGTGCCTAACCGTTATTTGGCAGGCATTGCCGAGGTCGCGCTCAAGGGGCATGTGAGTGATAAGACCAATTGGCGTACAATGCTCAAGAACGAAATCGAAGATGTTGATTTATGGCAATGGAAACAGCGTCTGATCCAATTTTTGCCCAATGAGGTCGCCGCCTATCTCTCTCAGGAACATAAAACCAGCGTCTGTTTTCCCGTCATCGCATACCCGATCAAACCCAAGAGTTTGAATCTTTCAAAAACACCATTTTATGCCGGAAAGCTCAAAGGCATTAAGGGTCAATATTTGATTTTTGAAGACGACACTGTATTTAATGTCCGCAGTAATGAGGGGATAGTCGTGGGTCTGAATGTTCTAACTGAGGTCTAATTCTTCGTAGCCTTTGAGCTTGAATTTTTTGCGAAATAGGCCAACGCCAAGATACATCAGTGGGGTGTCGACAATGGCCACCAAAACTTTAAATAAATAGCCGCTGATTAAAAGACCATAAAACAGTCCCCATTCTATTTTGCCAAAAAGGCACAATAACAGCAATACCGTAAAGGTGTCCACAAACTGCGATAGAAATGTCGAGAAGTTATTGCGCAGCCATAAGTGCTTGCCTTTGGTTATTTTTTTCCAGAAGTGATAAATCTGAATGTCGATGTATTGGGCAAAAAGATAAGCCATCATCGACGCCAAGACTGCCAAAACTGTCGCGCCAAAGACCATGTCGAATAATTCATCTCCAATTGGGCTCCATGGCGTCGCAGTAACTCCTTGAGCAACATTAATGATTAATAGTGAGAATACTGAGGCAAAGATACCAACAGTAACCACCTGATTGGCCATTTTTTTGCCATACATTTCGCTGATCAAATCTGTAATCAAAAATGTGATGGGGTAAGGCAGTATCCCTACAGAAATTTCGAAAGTATAGAGGCCAAAGAAATCCCAAGTAAAGAATTTTTGAAAGATGAGGTTCGAAACCACCAAGGAACAAATAAAAAGAGCGGCCAAAATCATATAGATGCGAAAGGCGAGAGCTTTATCAGTAGAACTCATTTGACTTTTTTTGAGAAATAACCGCTGATTTAGGACCAGTTGATTATTTTCGTTTGCGTAAAAGTAATCTATTATCGATCCATTGCAAAATATCTATGTTGGTCTTGGAAGTAATCAAGGTCATCGATTTGATTGGCTTCAAAAAGCCGTCGATCTCTTGTTTGAAGAGGTCGGGCGCTTGGTCAAAATATCGAGTGTTTATCAGTCTCCAGCGATTGGATTTGAGGGTGATGATTTCTACAATGCTGTAGTGCATATGGAGACACAAATGGATCCGCAAAAAGTGCTTGCGGCGCTCCTGGATATCGAGAAACGCTTAGGACGAGTGCGCTCTGGGTCGGGCTATAACGCAAGATGTATTGATTTGGATCTATTGTCTTACGGAGACTTAGAGTTGGATACAGACACACTGACATTGCCTCATCCACAGATCCAAAACCGGCGTTTTGTTTTGGAGCCTATGGTGGAGATTCAAGCCAATTGGCAGCATGCTGCGTTGAAGTCTTCGGCAGAAGATTTACTCAAAGCAACAACAGACAACAGTAAGCTCATTAGATTGTCAAAGTGGTTGCGCAACCCAATAAATGATCTTGATTTGGCGCGATTGAAATATATTGCAATTGAGGGTAATATAGGCGCAGGCAAGACCAGCTTGGCCTCCATGTTGGCGCGCGATTTTAATGGTAAGCTGATTTTGGAGCGGTTCAAGGACAATGCGTTCTTGCCTGAATTTTATAAAGATCCGGACCGATATGCTTTTCCACTAGAAATGTCTTTTTTGGCCGATCGTTATCAGCAATTAGTCGAACAAGCGACTCAATACGACCTGTTTAGCGACTTGGTTATAGCAGATTACGACAGGTTCAAGTCTTTGATTTTTGCTAAGATCACCTTGTCCGCTCCTGAGTTTGTGCTTTATCAAAAGTTTTTTCATTTGATGCATCGCGAGGTTCCGCGACCCAACCTTTATGTCTACTTGGGGCAATCTACCGATCGTTTGATTGAAAATATTCACAAACGCGGGCGGGATTATGAACAGTCTATTGCGCCAGATTACTTGAAGCAAATACATGCGGGTTATCAGACCTATCTCAAAAGTGGTGAGATTGGCAGCCCATTGTGTCGCATAGACATTACGGATATGGATTTTGTCAAAAGTCGAAAAGATTATCTGACCATCGTGCGGCGGTTAATGGCCCATTAAAAGGGTCATTTTTTTGCGGACTTGTATTGGCGAAATGCTTCCCATAAGACCACTCCTGCACTGACCGCAATATTGAGTGAGTGTTTTGCCCCATCTTGAGGAATTTCAACGACGCCATGACAAAGGTCAATTACCGCTTGGTCTACACCTTTGACTTCGTTGCCAAAAATAAATGCTTGAGGAACCGTCCAATCTCCTTGATATTGATTGAGAAAAACAGCATGCTCGGCTTGTTCTACTGCCCACACCAAGACACCCTTTGATTTGAGGTCTTCAACCAAAGCGACGGTATCCTCTCGGTAACTCCAAGGCACTGTTTCGGTCGCGCCCAAGGCTGTTTTTTGAATGTCCCTATGCGGTGGTGTAGCAGTAATGCCGCACAAATAGACATGTTGTGCCAAAAACGCATCAGCAGTGCGGAAGACAGAACCTATATTATTGAGACTGCGCACTTGGTCCAAAACCACGATTAATGGATGGCGTGGACGCTCCGCCAGCGCTCCTGCTTCGGGGCGATTCAATTCGTTATTGGCTAATTTGCGGTGTTTCATGACGACACAAAAATAAAACTTTAGAGAAGGATAACAGAGAAACCTACTAAAACTTATGGGTCTAAATTTCTTCAAAATTCAATTAATAAGTATTTTAGCTCGAAGAGCAGAACCTCGGCACTATGGCCAAAAAAACCACACCTTTAATGCAGCAATACAACGGTATCAAAGCCAAGTATCCTGATGCTTTGCTATTGTTTCGTGTGGGTGATTTTTATGAGACCTTTGGGCAAGATGCGGTCAAAGCCGCGAAGATATTGAACATCACATTGACGGCAAGAAACAATGGTGGTGACCAAACAGAATTAGCGGGTTTTCCACATCATTCGGTCAACACATATTTGCCAAAATTGGTGATGGCGGGCTGCCGTGTAGCGATTTGCGATCAACTGGAAGACCCTAAACAAACCAAAACAATTGTCAAGAGAGGGGTGACGGAGCTCATCACTCCTGGTGTGGCACTCAATGACGATATCCTCCAAAGCAAGACCAATAATTTTTTGGCTGCAGTACACCTTACTGATGATTTGTGTGGCATTTCTTTTTTGGATGTCAGCACTGGAGAGTTTCTGGTCGCTGAAGGGCCCATCCAAACGATCGATACCTTACTCGAGAATTTTAATCCTTCGGAGGTGCTTTTTAATAAACAAAAACGCAAGAGGGTCCTGGAACACTTCGGTCATCAATGGGGATGTTTTTTTCTCGAGGACTGGGTGTTTCAGTCAGATTATACGCGTGAAAAACTTTTAGGTCATTTCAATACAAAGAGTCTAAAAGGTTTTGGTTTACAAGACAAAACTGTAGGGGCTATTGCGGCAGGTGCGGCACTCCACTATTTGGGAGAAACCCAGCACCACCGTATCGCTCATATTGCCAAAATCAGCCGGATTGTTCAGGATACCTATGTGTGGATGGATCAATTTACCATGCGTAATCTGGAGCTGCACCAAGGCCAATCTTCTGATGCAGCAACTTTGATGAATGTGATGGACCACACCATTTCGCCCATGGGGGGACGGCTTCTAAAAAGATGGTTGGCCTTGCCACTTAAGACAGTTGAGGCCATTAAAGGGCGTCAAGACATTGTGCGCTATTGGCTAGAGCACGACCAGTTGCGTGGTGAATTACGACAGACACTTAAAAGTGTCGGAGACTTAGAGCGCTTGGTGTCCAAAAGTGCAACAGGCAAAATCAACCCTCGAGAAGTGGTTTTGCTTTGCCAGTCTTTGCGGTCTACTCAGGCAATCCAAAATATGTCTGCCGCTACTCAGAATAAAGCTTTAGAGTTGCTGGCCAATAGAATTGACTCTTGTGAGGCGCTTTGTCTCAAAATTGAGAAGACGCTGGATGCTGATGCCCCAGTTCATTGGAGCAAAGGTCAAGTTATTGCCCCAGGATTTAATGACGAACTTGACGAGCTGCGCTCTATCGCTTATGGAGGCAAAGCACATTTGCAAAAAATGCTTGAAGGGCACCAAGAAGAAACGGGAATTTCCTCTCTTAAAATAGCCAATAACAATGTTTTTGGTTATTACATAGAGGTGCGCAATGCCCACAAAGATAAAGTGCCGCCTGAGTGGATCAGGAAGCAAACCTTGGTCAATGCTGAGCGTTACATCACCGAAGAACTTAAAACCTACGAAGCTAAGATTTATGGCGCTGAAGAGCGCATCTCGGGTTTAGAGCAAGAACTTTTTTTAGGGCTAATCAGCGACATATCCCCTTACATCGCCGCGATACAGCAGACTGCCCAAGCCCTGGCCCAATTGGATTGCTTGTCTGGATTTGCAGAGTTGGCACAGCGGGCCAATTATGTGTGTCCTGTAGTCAACGATTCTTTTGATCTCGACATCAAACAAGGCCGACATCCTGTCATTGAGACCCAGTTGGCAGAAGACACACCCTATATTGCCAATGATGTATTTCTGGACCGCAGCAACCAACAGATGATCATGATCACCGGGCCAAATATGAGTGGTAAGAGTGCGTTACTGCGCCAAACAGCACTCATAGTAATCATGGCGCAGATGGGGAGCTATGTCCCGGCAAAGGCTGTGACGATGGGAGTTGTTGACAAAATCTTCACCAGAGTTGGTGCGAGTGATAACATTTCTATGGGTGAGTCGACGTTTATGGTCGAAATGAACGAAACGGCAAGTATTCTCAACAATGTCTCAGACCGCAGCCTGATTCTGTTGGATGAGATTGGTCGCGGAACGAGCACTTACGACGGTATTTCAATTGCATGGTCGATCAGTGAGTATCTTCATGAGCACGCTGCACAGCCCAAAACTTTGTTTGCTACACACTACCACGAGCTCAACGACATGTCGGAGACCTTTGACCGCATCAAAAACTATAATGTTTCGGTCAAAGAATTAAAAGATACAGTTTTATTCATGCGGACCTTGGTGCCTGGTGGGTCCGAGCATAGTTTTGGTATTCATGTGGCTAAAATGGCTGGTATGCCTCAACGGGTTGTGCGGCGCGCGGAAGAAATCCTCGAGCGGCTTGAGGCCTCTCGTGGTGCCAAGGAGCGCCACGCAGCGGTCAAAGCGGCGGCAGATTCAGAGATGCAATTGAGTTTTTTCCAGTTAGACGACCCGCTTTTAGAGGGCATTAAGCAAAAAATCGTAGCAATGAATATTGATGATTTGACCCCCGTAGCGGCTTTAAATGCTTTAAATGACATCAAGAGCATGCTGGTCAAAGGAGAAGATTCCGCAACAGAAAAATAATAATCATCACGGCTTTTTTTCTTTAAAATAGCTTTGTATTTATCCTAATTATTTTAAATTTGCTCCCGCCTTCTAAGGAAGGAATGTTCACAAATAATACGCGAAAATAGCTCAGTTGGTAGAGCGCCACCTTGCCAAGGTGGAGGTCGCGGGTTCGAATCCCGTTTTTCGCTCCACAAAGCCGAACACGTTCGGCTTTTTTTATCACTGCTGCAGAAGTGGTGGAATTGGTAGACACGCTGGACTTAAAATCCAGTGGACAGTAATGTCCGTACGGGTTCAAGTCCCGTCTTCTGTACAAAAGGCCCCGAGAATTCGGGGCCTTTTTTTATGGGTATTCTCAATGAGACAATTAAGCCGATTAATGTCTTGACCTTTTGATAATTAATTTATGAGTGGTCTTGTTTTGTGACTTGAGTTACCAAATACCTTTGGTACTCTTAAGGCCTATAGTTACATTTGCAAAAAAAACTATGCTACGAATGTTATTCGGGGGACTACTGTGTTTCTCCGCCTTTGGATGTGCCCAAAGTACCTCTGCACAAGAACCTAAAGAATCCATCTATGATATTGCCCTAGAAGGGATTGATGGTAAGCCCCTAGATTTGTCTCAATATAAAGGCAAAAAGATTCTTTTTGTCAATGTGGCCTCAGAATGTGGCTTCACGGGACAATATGACGGACTTCAAGAGCTGTATGAAAATTACAAAGACAAATTGATGATCATTGGTCTCCCTTGTAATCAATTTGGCGGTCAAGAGCCCGGCAGCGAGCAGGAAATCCAAAGCTTTTGTCGTGCAAATTACGGTGTAGAATTTCCTTTGACCGAAAAAATCGACGTTAAAGGCCCGGGACAGCACCCGCTCTATCAGTGGTTGACTCAAAAGGCCAAAAACGGATCCCAAGATTCTTCCGTAAAATGGAATTTTCAAAAGTATTTGGTCGACGAGCACGGACGCTTAGTGGATTTCTTTTACTCCATCACCAAGCCCAATAGTCCAAAAATCACCGGTTTACTGAACAAAAATTAATTGATCTTATTGTTCGATCACTATTTGAAAATATTTACTATTTTTAACCTAATGAAAAAACAAATTTTAAATAACAACTGGTGGTGCCACGAAACGTCTGTCTCGTGAACTAGTCTTTGTTATGTCAATATATAAAGCCCGTCGTTCGCGACGGGCTTTTTTTTTGACCTGAATCGAAATCCAAAAACTCAATCATTATGGAAAGAAAAATCCTTCTAAGCGAAAAAGAAATCCCAGAGCAATGGTATAACATTATTGCCGACATGCCGAACAAACCTTTGCCTCCGTTGCATCCAGGAACTCTGGAGCCGATAGGTCCTGAGGCTTGCGCTATCACGGGGCAGGGGTGATCGTGAGTCAGCTTCTAAGGGACAAGCTCATCGAGGCGCGGGCCCATGACAATCTGGAGGTCTTCTCTGCAGGGGTCAAGTTTGCTCAAGCCGAAGGCATCATTCCGGCGCCAGAGGCAGCCCACGGTATCGCTACGGCTATAGCCGAGGCAGAAAAGTGTAAGCGGGAAGGGGTGTCTCGCACCATTCTCCTTAACCTGTGTGGGCATGGTAATTTTGACATGAAAGCCTATCAGGATTATTTTGCGGGTAATATGGTCAAACACGAGCTCACTCAAAAGGAAATCGAAGCCTCAATCGCCAAGCTCAATACCCCACTAATCCCATAAATCGCTATGATTTAATGTTTAGTTATTTGTTTAGTTAGTTGTTTTGTTTAATGACCTCACCCCTGAATCATTTATTTGGTTTGGGGGTTCGGTTTTATGGCCATACATGAGGGGTCGTCAGTGTTGAGAATACGTTATAAATCCTTAAAAAAATCCGATAAGGAAACATCAAGCGCGTCGCAAAGTTGAGAGAGCACTTTAATGGAAATATTGGTTTGGCCCTTCTCGATGATGCCGACATATTTCCGATCCAAATCAGCCAAATGCGATAATGATTCTTGGGAGATTCCGGCCTTGAGTCTTTTCTCTTTGATGCGTTGCGCGATTTTTTCATTCATAGTACAAGTATAGCTGTATGCCGCGATGAAGACAATGAAATCATTCTTAGGGTTCTGCGTTTTTATGAATTCGGGGCTTAATTTTTGCGATATGACCGATGATTTTATGTTTGAGGCCCGCGACAAGGGCCAAGTGTCACAAGCGCATAGGGCATGAGTTGCCTTGGGTCAACGGGTCTTATCTCATGTATGGGTTAGGGCATAACGATAAAATAAACTAGAAATTCTAAAATATTAGTAGTACTTTCGGATCATCATCATGTCACAGGCATAATATATTCAATGTTCTTTTTGTGTCTTATGACAGTAATTAAACTAAATCATTAACTAACATTTTTACACATGAAAAAATTACTTTTTTTAATGGCTCTTGCATTTTCTGTAACGGCATTTGCTCAGGAATCTAAAGCTTATTTGAGTTTATCAGTTGGTGCTTCTTTGCCTGGCGGCGATATTGCTGATGCTGTCGATTTAGGAACTGGAATTGACCTCGGTATTGGATTTGGTTATCGTTTTACTGAACAATGGGGGGCAACGCTTAATTTGGGTAGTGCGGCCAGTGCTTATGATGACGCAAACGGAGATACTGCAGCATTTGGGGCAGGGTTCTTTTCTGTTGGTCCGATGTATACATTAGGTCTCGGCGGAGATTGGTCTTGGGACATTAAACCTCAGTATGTTTTCTCTTTGTCAGGTGTTGACGATCAAGAAGGTGGAGACTTCGATTCTACGTTGAGTGGTACTGGACTTTTGTTTGGTAACTCATTCGTCAAGGGGTTAGGAAGCGGTTTCAAATTGGCCATTAATCTCGACTACTTGAGTGGTTCATACAGCGAAGTGGAGTTTGATGGAGAGACTTTTGACATCGATGAGGACAACGGTTATTCAAAATTGAGTATCGGTGTTGGTGTGCGTTATAACTTTTAGAGGCCCGTCCAATCTTCAATAACATAAAGTCCTTGCTGAGCAGCAAGGACTTTTTTTTACAACTAAAACAAAAAAAAGCCCCTCATCGAGGGGCTTTGAATACTATAACTCAATTTGCTTAGTGAGCGTCAGAATGACCTTCAACGGCCTCTGCAGCTTCTTCAACAGCTCCTTCAACAGCCTCAGCCGCGTCTTGAGCATCCTCTTCAGTTGCTTCCATAGCATCTTCAGTTGCTTCAGCAGCGTCTTCAGTTGCTTCAGTTGCAGCCTCTACAGCAGCTTCTACAGTTTCTTCAGTTTTCTTTTCAGTTTCTCTACAAGATGATACAGAGGCGATTAAGGCCAAAGCAGCAAATGTGATCAATACTTTTTTCATGATAAATAAGTTTAGTGGTTAATTTTCCTATGAACAAAGGTAAATTATTTTTATCAGTTGAAATAGAATACGTTAGCAATTTTTTTTCTAGGATTATTTCCTAATTTTGGTTGGATTATTTCCTAAAACTATTATATTTGAAACATGAATACGAACTTACCAATAGAAATCCGACGATTCAAAAAAATTAGAGAAGAGCAAGGTTATACCCAACAAGCTTTTGCGGAACTGCTCGGCATTAAATCGAGCACTGCTGATATAGAGCGGGGCAAAATTAAATTGTCAGGAACGGTGGTTATGGAGCTCTTAAAGCAATTCGGCATCAATCCATTATGGCTGTTCGGCAAAAGCCTCGAGGTTCATTTGCGCTTGGATCAGTCTGACGTAAGCCCTAAGGTTGTTGCGGTTGATCCAAACGGTCAAGACACCATCTTGCTCGTCAACCAAAAGGCTGCGGCAGGGTACCCTAATAATGTCCAAGATGTGGGTTGGGTCGGTCAATTGCCCGCATTTCATATACCTTTACCAGAATACCGTAATGCCACTTATCGTGGATTCCAAGTAGAGGGTGACAGTATGTTGCCCAATATCCGACCAAATGAATGGGTTTTGGGTCGGGCAGTCCAGAGTGTTGGTGAGGCGTCAGACAGCAAAATATATATTGTGGTGTTGTTCGACTCAGTATTGGTCAAGAAGTTGCAGAAGATCCCCGGAGTGACCAAGAAAGTCAGACTGATTTCGCTTAATGCAGAGTATTTACCTATCGAAATCGCGGTAAAAGACATTCAAGAATTATGGCAGGTCAATAGTAAGTTGACTTTTGGTGTCGACGAACCCAACGAGAGTTCACTTTTACGTGAGTTACAAGCGTCAATGAATGAGCTTAAAGGCCAATTGACAAGGCTTCAGTCTTGATCCGCTGCTGATATGAATGCGGTGATGTGTGCCGTTGCTCCAGCGTGGGCCTCAACATAATTCAATGCCTTTTTACTGAAAACATCTGCTGCTTTGGGGTTGTTGATCCAATGATCCATGAGCGTCTGGATTTCGGTGGCATTGCGTACAATGGCAAGCCCGCCAAGTGTTTTGAGGTCGATAGCCTCTGGAAATTTGCGGATATTTGGCCCAATGACAATCGGTAGCCCAAATGTTGCAGGCTCTAAGATATTATGCAAGCCAGAAGTGCCTATGGCGCCGCCGACATAGGCGACATCGGCATATTGATAAGCTTTGGCTAAATCACCCATAGTGTTGAGAACAAGAACCTTGGCTTGCATCAGGAGCTGATCGCTCGTTTTGCCATTACCATCATAACGCACCACCAAGGGGGTCAATAGGTCCGTAATTCGGTCTATTTCTTTGACGGCCAAATCATGTGGCGCAATCACAAATTTCAGATTTTCGGAGGCATGTTGATTCATGAATTCCAGCCAAATATCATGATCTTCGGGCCAACTGCTCCCCAAAATAATACAACGTGCTTGTCCTTTGAATGTGGCTAAAAACGCCAGAGTGTTGTCGCCTGCTCTTTGTTGCAGAACGCGGTCGAAACGAGTGTCTCCACTGATGCTACTGCGGGTCATTCCAATACCATGAAGCAAATCCAGAGACTTTTGATTTTGCACAAAGATATGGGTCATGCCTTTGAGTAACTGGGTCATATAGCCGCCATACGGCTTGAAGAATATTTGGTTTGGACGGAACTGGGCCGCAATAAAATATGTTTTGATATTGGACGATTGAAGAGCAGTCATGTAATTTGGCCACAATTCTGATTTCACAATGAAGGCCGATTCTGGTTGGACTAAAGTGATGAATTTTTGGGCATTACGCTTGGTGTCCCAAGGCAGATAAGCCACAATATCGGCCAGGTGCGTATGCTTACGGACTGAATAACCAGAAGGAGAAAAAAAAGTGAGCACAATTGTTGTGCTGGGTTGCTCACGGCGGAGCCACTCAAGAACTGGACGCCCTTGCTCGAATTCGCCCAGCGATGCACAATGCATCCATAGGCGTTTACCCGGGTGTTTGCGGCAGGCTTCAAGCACTTCGAAACTATTTTGACGTCCACGAATGAATGCAGCCATTTTTGGGGAGACCCACTGGGCTGGCCAAAGGAGGCCCTGAGTCAATATGCTGACAATATTATATAAAATTCCTGTCATAAATATCTCGCTAAAATACGTTTCTTTAAACAAATGCATTGTCGCCCCTTACCAATTTTTGTACTTTTGATTTTTAGCCCAATACACCGATGAAAAAAATTCAAATGGTTGACCTTCAAGGTCAATATGCTCGAATCAAGGACCAAGTATCTGCCGCGATGCAAGAGGTCATTGATACCACCACGTTCATTAATGGGCCAGAGGTCCAAGCTTTCCAAAGTGAATTAGAAGATTACTTGGGTGTCAAGCACGTGATTCCATGTGCCAATGGTACCGATGCGCTTCAAGTTGCTATGATGGGCCTAGGGCTCAAGCCTGGCGATGAGGTCATCACTGCAGATTTTACATTTGCTGCAACGGTCGAAGTGATCGCATTATTGGGCCTTACGCCTGTGCTGGTTGATGTGGATCCGGTCACCTTTAATATTGATGTAGCGGCAATTGAGCGAGCAATCACAAGCAAAACCAAGGCGATTGTCCCAGTGCACTTGTTTGGTTTGGCCGCGCCAATGGATCAAATCATGGCTTTGGCCAATGAGCACAATCTCTATGTCATTGAAGATAACGCACAGGGTATCGGGGCACATTATGCTGATGCCTCAGGAAAAAAACACAAAACAGGGACTATAGGTCATGTCGCCTCGACCTCGTTCTTTCCTTCAAAAAACTTAGGATGTTATGGTGATGGCGGTGCTATATTTACAAATGATGATGATTTGGCCCACACGCTTCGGGGCATTGTGAATCATGGAATGTATGAACGCTATCACCATGATGTAGTGGGCGTTAATTCACGCTTAGATAGTCTTCAGGCCGCAGTTCTGCGGGCTAAACTACCGCACTTAGATCACTACAACCGCGCACGCCGAGAAGCTGCAGCCCAATATACCAAGGCATTGAGCGGTTTAGCGCAAGTGGTGACCCCAACGGGTGTTTGTGCTACTGGAATGGGTGTTTGCGCCCAATGCGATTGCCACGTTTTTCATCAATACACCTTGCGCCTTATTGGTGTGGATCGCGATGGCCTTGTGGCCCACCTCAATGGTTTGGGAATTCCCTGTGGTGTTTATTATCCTATTCCATTGCATTCGCAGAAGGCCTATCAGGACGAGCGCTACAATGAAGCAGATTTTGGTGTGACCAATCAATTGGTCAAAGAGGTTATTTCACTTCCGATGCACACCGAATTGGCGTCAGATCAAATTGCGTTCATCGCGTCGGCCATCAAGGACTTCATCAACGCTAACAAGAGCACTTTATGAAACACATACTCGTTACAGGCGGATTGGGTTATATAGGATCACATACGGTCGTGGCCCTTCAACAAAATGGATACCATGTGCTTATTGTCGATGATCTATCCAATTCGGAACTCAATGTCTTGGAAGGAATAGAAACCATCAGTGGTGTTCGGCCTGAATTTATTCAGATGGACCTTAAAGACAAGCGTGCCGTTGAGCGCCTATTCGAAAGCTACACCATTGAAGGGGTGATACATTTTGCGGCGAGTAAGGCGGTCGGGGAGAGTGTCGAAAATCCATTGTTGTACTATGAAAACAACATCAACGCTTTGGTTTATCTTCTGCAAAATTGCTTGAGTCATCAAGTACATCATGTTATTTTTAGCTCGTCATGTACCGTTTACGGAGAACCAGATGAGTTGCCCATTACCGAATCTGCTCCGATCAAACGAGCGCTTTCGCCTTACGGCAACACCAAGCAAATTGCGGAAGAAATCATTCAAGATACTTGTGGGGTGAGTGATCTGCGCTGTATTTTGCTGCGCTACTTTAATCCAATTGGGGCCCATGATTCTGCAAAAATAGGAGAGTTGCCAAAGGGAGTTCCACAGAACTTAGTGCCATTTATCACACAAACTGCAGCAGGCTTAAGGCCCAAATTATCCGTATTCGGCGATGATTATCCCACGGAGGATGGAAGCTGTATCCGTGATTATATTCATGTAATGGATCTTGCTGAGGCTCATGTACAAGCCCTAGAGAGATTGTTGAAGCAAAAGCAAGTATCGGAGGTTGAGGTCTTTAATTTAGGCACGGGCAAAGGCAACTCCGTTCTTGAAGTTATTAAGGCCTTTGAACAGGCCACTGGCGTTGCAGTGCCTCATCAGATTGTTGCGCGACGCCCTGGAGATGTCGTAGCGGTATATGCCGACACTCAAAAGGCTTCTCAAGTTCTTGGTTGGTCCACAAAAAGGGATCTCAAACAAGCTTTAGCTTCTGCTTGGGTTTGGGAAAAAAATATTCGTGGACTATAAAAGGGCGTCATTTGCGCTTGTTGCAAAAATGACGAATAACATCAGTCGTCGATGCTCCCTTTGGCTGTAGTGACCGCTGGCTCAATCTTTTTGACCAAGCCTTGAAGGACGTTTCCTGGTCCAACTTCTACAAAATGATGCGCACCATCAGCGACCATTGCTTTGATACTTTGTGTCCATTTCACTGGAGCTGTGAGTTGTGTGACTAAATTTTCTTGGATCAATTTGGGATCAAGAACCGCACGCGCTGAGACGTTTTGATAAACGGGGCATATCGGGGTGGCGAAATGAGTGTCTTTAATGGCGGCAGCCAGTTGTTCTTGCGCAGGGGCCATAAGTGGACTGTGGAAGGCACCGCCAACAGGCAAAATAAGCGCACGCCTTGCGCCCAACTCTTTAAGACGATCGCAGGCCAAAGTTACCGCTTCAACACTCCCCGAGATCACTAATTGTCCGGGACAATTATAATTGGCGGCGACAACAATACCCTGAGTTTCTTCACAAGTTTTGGCCACCAGCGCATCGTCTAGACCCAGCACAGCCGCCATAGTCGAAGGTTGTAATTCACATGCTTTTTGCATGGCTTGGGCACGCTGATAGACCAAACGCAGTCCGTCATCAAATGCCATGGCCTCACTCGCAACGAGAGCCGAAAATTCACCAAGAGAATGACCAGCCACCATATCAGGCTTGAATTTTGCGCCCATGACTTTAGCCATTATGGTTGAATGCAAAAAGACAGCAGGTTGTGTCACTCTGGTTTCTTTCAGGTCCTCGGCTGACCCTTCGAACATGATTTTTGTAATGTCAAAGCCCAAAACATCATTGGCTTGTTCAAAGAGTGCTCTGGCGTGGGTTGATGTCTCGAATAGATCTTGTCCCATTGTCGGGAATTGGGCGCCTTGTCCCGGAAAAACGTAAGCAGTCATATGGTCTTGGTTTTAATGTTGTGATGCATGAATGCGCATGGAGGTTATTTTCTTCTGTGATAGGTCAAATAGGTAAAACTGAAGTCATGCCGCTCATCTTTGTCGTGAAAATGCTCATTAACGAGGTCCCATTGCTCTGGGTCCAGTTCTGGAAAAAAAGTATCAGATTCAAATTCACCGTGCACGCGGGTGAGCTCTATAGCGTCTGCAATGGGCAAGGCCAATGCATAAATTTCCCCTCCTCCGATGACATACGGATCGGGATCTTCTGATGCCATGGCTAATGCCTGCTCCAAATTTGAAACGCATATGACACCCTCGGCCTTAAAATCTTGATTCCGAGTGATCACAATATGCGTGCGATGCGGCAATAATTTTGGGAATGAGTCAAATGTTTTGCGCCCCATGATGATATGGTGGCCTGAAGTCAGTGTTTTGAATCGCTTGAAGTCATCCGGAAGGTGCCATACCAAATCATTGTTACGGCCTAATTCGTTTCTGGTGCCCGCGGCGGCTATGAGTGTAATCATGTTTTTTATTGTCAGTCAGAAGGCCTGATGCGCTTATTGCTTACCTGTTTTAAAATCAAATGGCACCGTATACTTGATGGCTTTGGGCTTGCCACCATACATCCCGGGCACAGACATTTTGGGAATTAAAGAGATATTGCGTCTCGCCTCTTCCTGAAGTAAAGGGTCTGCGCCACTGACGTTTTGTATCTCTACCATACCCTGCGTGTCAATCAAGAATTCCACGATTACTCGCCCTTGTTTATTCTTTTTATAGGCCTCGGCCGGATATTTGAAATTTTTAACGACATGCTGTGTCAATTTTTGATTGAAGCATTGCGCTAAGGCAGCTCCTTTTTGCCCTTCACAGCCCTCCCAAACAGGAGAAATTTCTTTTAGGGTGACTTTGTTTTTGTCGACACTTCCCCATTCCTGAGCTTGAATGGGTACTGCTGTGACAAGTAAAAGTAATAAGACGATAGGCTTCATGAATCGATGTTTTATACAGCGACCGCTCCCTTGATATGAGGATGTGGGTCGTAGTCGGTTAGTGTAAAGTCCTCAAAGGTAAAGCCAAATAAATCGGTAACCTCTGGATTTAGGGTCATTTTGGGCAGGGCTCTAGGTTCGCGTGACAATTGTAATTCTAGTTGTTCGAAGTGATTGCTGTAAATATGCGCATCACCAAAGGTATGGACGAAGTCTCCTGGCTGGTAACCACAGACTTGGGCCATCATTAAAGTCAGCAAGGCATAGGAGGCAATATTGAAAGGAACCCCTAAAAATATATCCGCGCTGCGCTGGTAGAGTTGACATGAGAGTTTGCCATCGGCGACGTAAAACTGAAAAAAGGCATGGCACGGTGGTAAAGCGGCTTTGCCATTGGCGACATTTTCTGTAAAAGATTTACTGGTGTCGGGCATTACCGATGGGTTCCAAGCGCTGACCAGCATTCTCCGGCTGTCGGGATTGGTTTTGAGCGTATGGACAATATCTTTGATTTGATCAATTTCCTCGCTATTCCAGTTGCGCCATTGATGGCCATAAACGGGCCCTAGATTTCCTGAGAGGTCGGCCCAATCATTCCATATCCGGACGCCATTATTTTGGAGGTAGGCGATATTGGTGTCCCCATTTAAAAACCACAGTAGCTCATAGATGATCGACTTTAGATGTAGTTTTTTGGTCGTGACCATAGGGAAGCCTTCACTCAAATCGAAGCGCATCTGATAACCAAAAACACTTTTGGTGCCTGTACCAGTCCGGTCCGATTTTGTGGTGCCTTGGGTCATGACATGGGTGACCAAATCGTGGTATTGCTTCATGTATAAATTTTGTGATGAATGGTAAAAATAAAAAAGTTCATGACCAATGTCTCTTCTCTGGTTTGCTCAGTTTTCAATAGTTATTAACCAATCAGCATTCCTGCGATAGTCGCTGTCATCAAAGCCGCAATTGTACCCCCTATCAGTGCTTTGACACCGAATTTTGCCAGATTAGATTGTTGTGATGGCGCAAGGCCTCCAATGCCCCCGATCTGAATCCCGATCGAGGCAAAATTGGCAAATCCACACAAGGAATAAGTCGCGATAACTATCGACCTATTATTGGTCAAAACACCACTATTCTTGAGATCTGACAAAGAGGCGTAGGCAAAAAACTCATTGAGGATGGTCTTTTCCCCCAATAATTGTCCTACCGCGATGATGTCCGCTGCGGGGACCCCAATGATCCAGGCGACAGGAGCAAACAAATTGCCCAGTAAATATTGTAACGACAGGCCGCTGTAGCGACCATCAGTTGACGTGGCGATGAGTTCATTAAGCCCAGTGGGCCCACCAATCCAATCAACAGTAATCCAATTGAATACGGCAATAATAGCTGTAAAAACCAGCAGCATAGCACCGACATTGATCGCAAGTTTGAGTCCGTCAGTGGTGCCACGCGATATGGCATCTAATAAATTGACCCCGATTTTATCGCGCGAAATATCAAGAGAACGATCTACTTTTTCGGTTTCAGGGTAAAGTATTTTAGCGATCACAATGGCTGCAGGTGCCGACATGATCGATGCCGTAAGAAGATGCTTGGCAAAATAAATCTTTTCGGCTTCACTCGACCCACCCAAAAATGCAATATATGCCGCAAGTACACCACCAGCAATGGTCGCCATGCCGCCAACCATCAGACACATCAATTCACTTTTGGTCATTTTTTCTAAATACGGTTTGACCACCAGGGGAGCCTCGGTTTGTCCGATAAAAATATTGGCAGCTGCAGCCAAGCTCTCTGCACCAGAGAGGCGCATGGTCTTGCTCATGATCCAAGCAAAACCCTTGATGACTGTTTGGATGATCCCAAAATAGTAAAGTATGGAGGTGAATGCTGAGAAAAATACCACTGTGGGCAGTACCTTAAAGGCAAAAATATAGCCGAAAGTATTTTGATTCGTGACCAGTCCACCAAATAAGAATTCGGCACCTTTTTCACTGAAATTTAAAAAGGTCACGACATTGGCCGACAACCAATCAAAGGCGTTGGCAACACTGTCAATTTTCAAGACCATCACGGCGAATAGTCCCTGCAAAATAAGCCCGGTCCCTACTAGCTTCCAATCAATGCGACGCCGATTACTGCTCAAAAGGAAACCGATAAACACCAGGAATATCAAGCCGATCATCCCTCTGGTCATGCTCGCAAGGGTAAGCCCCATGCCTTCCGATGTGTGCTCGATGACGGCGGGCGCTGCAGGGCGGACAAAGCTATAAACGACACCAGATTCACTGATGCTCAATCGATCGGCTGAAAGTGTATCGATGTTATAGATGCGCAAGGTATCTTTAGGGGCGGTATAGCGAAAAACGAGTTGTTCGTTGTCGTTGATTGAGTAGGTTCCTTCGGCAACCAATTGATCTTTGGTCGCCAAGGTATAGGAGAATTGTTGATTGGATAACGTCAAATGATCCTGTTCTGGGTCTACTGACAAAACAGAAAGGCCATCGCGCGTGATGGCATTAAAGGTCCATTCGCCCTCCAAATTTTGACTGCTGGCCAGAAATGGGGCGGCCAAAAATAGGCACAGGAGTAGACGTTGCTTCATGGTCAAATGTTTCGTTTTGAAATTTCATCTCGCAATTTCGCGGCAGCTTCATAAGCTTCATCATTCAGAGCTTTTTTCAGAAGCTCTTTGAGCTCTTTGAGGGTGTGTTTGTCGTGATCGATTGGGGGCGATTCTTGAGGACTTGACCGTGGTTTGCCGTCTAATAACTCATCAATTAGTGCGTCATCCACTTCAGGCACTTCTTCTGTCGCGCTGCTTGATTTGAGGTGGACACCGGCGCGATCCATGATGTCTTTGTAGGTAAAGATAGGGGCGTTAAAGCGCAGAGCCAGAGCGATGGCATCGCTGGTTCTGGCATCGATGATCTCTTCTAATCCATCTTGTTCCGCGATGATGCTGGAGTAAAAAACACCATCTGCTAATTTGTGGATGATGACTTGCTTGACCAAAATATGGTACCGATCGGCAAAAGTTTTGAACAAGTCGTGCGTGAGCGGTCGAGGTGGGCGAATTTCTTTTTCAAGTGCGATCGCAATGGACTGTGCCTCAAAAGCGCCAATGACAATGGGTAATTTACGCTCCCCGAGGTCTTCGCTCAGAATGAGCGCGTAGGCCCCATTCTGGGTTTGGCTGTAAGAAATGCCTTTAATATTTAAACGAATTAAGCTCATTTTTTGCTCTGTGAAAAAAGCCAATGCCAGTAAGGCATACTTTGGTTTCTGCGGCTTTTTAAGGTGTCCACAAAATAAAAAAAATTAAGCGTTTAGGGTCTTAAATTGCTTTAATTTTTCAATCAATTCAGGGACAACATCAAAGGCATCTCCAACAATTCCGTAATCAGCTGCTTTAAAAAATGGCGCTTCCGGATCGGTGTTGATGACGACTTTAACTTTAGAGGAATTGATTCCAGCCAAATGCTGGATTGCGCCACTGATACCAATAGCGATATAAAGATTTGAGGCCACTGGCTTTCCAGTTTGCCCCACATGCTCGCTATGCGGTCTCCATCCTAAATCAGAGACCGGTTTTGAGCAAGCTGTAGCCGCTCCTAAGACCTCGGCAAGGTCTTCGATCAGGTGCCAGTTTTCGGGCCCTTTTAGTCCCCGGCCAGCGGATACTACAATTTCAGCATCGGCAATCATGACTTTGTCCGTGGCGCGATCTGTTGCTGATACATGGCATTTTGAGGGGTTTAAGTCTGGAGTCAGAGAGGTGGTCTGGGCTGTCCCCTCGAAATGACTGACGCCGAAAGCGTTTTTGGCCAGGCCAATAAGTTTAACTGCTGAGGTCATTTCTGTTGTGGCTTCAGCTTTATTGGTGTAGACACTGTGGGTGACTTGAAACGGGCTGGTACTCAAAGGCAGTTGTGTACAATTCGGCACATATGCTGCATCAAGCCCTACGGCGAGCATTGGTGCTAGATATCGACTGTTGGCGCTTGACGACACCAAGACAACTTCTGCTGCAACAGATTTTGCAGATTGAGCTATGGCTTGGGCGAAAGCGTCGGCACTGAATGACTGCAGCGCCTCATGTTCTATGTGAACAATCTGTTGAGCCCCATATTGCGCTAAGTTCTGTGTGCCAACATCAGCCATAACGGCAACATAGAGTGTGGTTCCTAATTGATCTGCAAGGGCACGACCATAAGAAATGAGTTCTTGGGCGATTTTTTTGATGATGCCTTGATCTGATTCGGCATAGACTAATACGGACATAGGACTATTTTTTCTGTGGTTTTATAAACGTTGTGATGCTTTTTAATGGAGTGGTTAAAGAACTTTAGCTTCTTTGTGCAACAGGTCGATCAGTTCATCAACACCAGAGACGAGGGTTACCGCTTCTTTTGGTGCTGGTTTTTCATAACTTAAAGTTGTCGCAGTGGTGGCCACAGGAGTTAATTCTTTGACATGCAGAGGCTTGCTGCGGGCTTGCATGATGCCACGCATATTGGGAATGCGCAGATCGCTTTCTTCAACAAGTCCTTTTTGCCCACCAATGACCAATGGCAGTGCGACCTCAATCGTTTCTTTTCCACCATCAATCTCACGAACCGCCAAAGCTTTGCCATGGTCAATATCGAGCTTGATACAGGTGTTGACAAAAGCAAATCCTGTCAATTGAGCCAGCATGCCAGGGACCATGCCGCCATTGTAGTCCAAGGACTCTCGACCGGCTATGATCAAGTCGTAATCATCCTCCGAGACAATTTGCGCCAATGCCTTGGCAACAACCAAACCGTCTGTGGCGGGTACAGCCACTCGAATCGCTTCGTCAGCCCCTATCGCTAAGGCCTTACGTAGGGTAGGCTCGCACTGGGCGTCACCAACCGTGATCACGTGGACAGAAGCCCCTTGTTGTTCTTTAAACCACAGCGCTCGAGTGAGGCCAAACTCGTCGTTGGGATTGATGACATATTGCACCCCATTCTGATCGAATTTGGTGTTGTTGTCTGTAAAGTTAATCTTGGAAGTGGTGTCTGGAACGTGACTGATACACACTAATATTTTCATAGGAAAAGAATTGTTTTGGACGCGTTTTATTTCGTTGTAAAGATACACTATTCCCTTCATTTTTGCTATGCACGCATAGTAAAAATGAATAAAATTGATAAAAAGTGAAGAGAACTTTTTAAATAATATTATTTTTGTCGTTCTGAAAATTGATCAGAGCTTTAATCATCAAATTTACCATGAAAACGATTCAATTTAGAGAGGCCATTTGTGAAGCAATGAGTGAAGAAATGCGCCGTGACGAAAGTATATTTTTAATGGGTGAAGAAGTGGCCGAATATAACGGTGCTTACAAAGCCAGTAAAGGAATGCTCGACGAATTTGGTGCGAAGCGTGTCATTGATACGCCTATTTCTGAGTTGGGGTTTGCAGGAATTGCTACTGGATCTGCCATGAATGGAAATCGGCCGATTGTCGAATTCATGACCTTTAACTTTTCATTGGTGGGTATTGATCAAATCATCAATAATGCCGCTAAAATTCGCCAAATGAGTGGCGGTCAATTCAATTGTCCTATCGTCTTTAGAGGACCTACGGCTTCTGCAGGACAATTGGCGGCAACACACTCTCAGGCTTTTGAAAGCTGGTTCGCCAATACTCCTGGGCTTAAGGTTGTGGTGCCAAGTAACCCTGCCGATGCAAAGGGTCTGCTCAAGAGCGCAATCCGTGATGATGACCCCGTTATCTTTATGGAAAGCGAGCAAATGTATGGAGATAAAGGTGAAGTGCCTGAAGGTGAGTATCTTATTCCACTGGGCGTTGCCGAAATCAAAAGAGCAGGTACAGATGTTACCATTGTATCTTTTGGCAAAATTATTAAAGAGGCGTATGCTGCAGCCGAAACTTTAGCTCAAGAAGGCATCGAATGCGAGATCATTGACTTGCGCACCGTAAGACCTATGGACCACGATGCGATATTGGAGAGCGTTAAAAAAACAAACCGTCTCGTGATTCTTGAAGAAGCGTGGCCCTTTGGCAACGTAGCGACAGAAATCACTTATCAAGTGCAGTCTCAGGCTTTTGATTATTTGGATGCGCCAATCGTCAAAATAAATACTGCCGATACACCCGCGCCGTATTCGCCGGTGCTGCTTGCGGAGTGGTTGCCAAATCGTGATGACGTGGTAAAGGCAGTCAAAAAAGTGATGTACCGTTCTTAATCCAAGATTATAGTGCTGCGGGGTCTGCTTCCCGCTGCGCACCGCTCTATACCTGATGGCTCAGACACCTTTTTATAAGGGCTGTGGCCCCTGGCATCATGCTCTTGGGAGGGCCTGTCTTGCCGCCTGTTAAAATTCCGGCCTATAGATCGATAGAATACTAATCAATTTTACTACTTTTGCACCGCAAAAAAAGCGAACATAACACAAAATTAAAGTACTATGTTAGAACAAAATATTATTTACGTACCAATTGCATTATCTATTTTAGGTCTGCTTTTCATGTTGGTAAAAATGAACTGGGTAAAGAAGCAATCAGCTGGTAGCGAGCGCATGCAGTTTATTTCTAAGAGTATTAAGGAAGGCGCCCTAGCTTTTCTCAATGCTGAATATCGTTTGTTGGTCGTATTTGCCGTCATCGCGGCGGTGTTGCTTTACATCGTTTCGACCATGGTGCCAAACACCAGCTGGATGATTGTTCCAGCCTTTATTATTGGTGCGATCTTCTCAGCTTTAGCGGGAAATATCGGGATGCGTGTGGCCACCGAAGCTAATGCACGTACTGCGGAAGCAGCAAAGACCTCATTGCCACAAGCACTAAAAGTTTCTTTTGGTGGTGGTACAGTAATGGGTCTTGGTGTCGCAGGGCTTGCGGTGTTAGGATTAAGTTTGTTCTTCATGTTCTTCTTAGGTCAGTTTATGGGCCAAGAAGGTACTTTTTATAATAATATGACCATTGTGCTTGAAGCGCTTGCTGGTTTCTCTTTAGGAGCAGAAAGTATTGCATTGTTTGCGCGAGTCGGTGGAGGAATTTATACGAAAGCGGCTGATGTTGGTGCGGATTTAGTAGGAAAAGTAGAAGCAGGAATTCCTGAAGACGATCCCCGCAACCCCGCAACAATAGCGGATAACGTTGGAGATAATGTTGGTGATGTGGCTGGTATGGGTGCTGACTTGTTTGGTTCTTATGTGGCTACTGTTCTTGCGGCTATGGTATTGGGGAATTATGTCATTCGTGATATGTCTGCTGCTCATCAGTTTACAGATAATTTCAATAATATGGGCCCTATTTTACTGCCACTTGTTATCGCAGGTGTTGGTATTTTGGCCTCAATTATTGGTACTCTATTTGTGGGGATCAAAAATAACGACGCCAAAGAAGCACAAGTACAAAAGGCCCTTGATATGGGGAACTGGACTGCCATTCTTTTGACACTTGTAGCGAGTTGGTTCCTTATTGATTGGATGCTTCCAGAAACCATGACCATGAATTTCTTCGGCGAAGGCGCCAAAGAAATTGCGTCTATAAATGTATTTTGGTCGGCGGTGATTGGATTGGCCGTTGGGGCCTTGATCTCTATGGTTACAGCTTATTATACTAGTCTTGGTAAGAAACCGGTTATGGATATTGTTGAAAATTCTTCTACCGGGGCCGCGACAAATATCATTGCTGGACTTTCAGTAGGTATGTATTCGACTTTTTCATCGGTGATATTGTTTGCTGCAGCCATCTATGGTTCTTATGAATTAGCCGGATTTTATGGGGTGGCTTTAGCCGCATCTGCGATGATGGCGACCACAGCGATGCAATTGGCTATTGATGCCTTTGGACCGATCGCGGACAATGCTGGTGGTGTTGCTGAGATGAGTGAATTGGAGCCACACGTTAGAGAACGTACCGATATTTTAGATTCAGTGGGGAACACCACTGCAGCTGTAGGAAAGGGATTTGCGATTGCTTCGGCAGCACTTACTGCTTTGGCATTGTTTGCGGCCTATGTGACCTTCACTGGTATCGAAGGAATTAATATTTTCAAGGCTGATGTTTTGGCCATGTTGTTTGTAGGGGGTATGATTCCTGTTGTTTTCTCTGCAATGGCTATGAAATCTGTCGGTAAAGCAGCCATGGAAATGGTGCAAGAAGTGCGTCGTCAATTCCGTGAGATTCCTGGAATTATGGAAGGTACAGGAACCCCAGAATACGCCAAGTGTGTTGATATTTCAACAAAGGCAGCATTGAAAGAAATGCTATTGCCTGGTTTGTTGACCATAGTGACGCCAATTTTTGTTGGATTAGTTTTTGGTGCCGAACCACTAGGAGGTTATATGGCCGGTGTCTGTGTGAGTGGTGTCATGTGGGCAATATTTCAAAATAATGCCGGTGGTGCCTGGGATAATGCCAAGAAGTCTTTTGAGGCTGGTGTTGTCATTAATGGCGAAATGACCTACAAAGGCAGTGACGCGCACAAGGCAGCAGTCACAGGGGATACTGTTGGAGATCCATTTAAGGATACCTCAGGACCATCCATGAATATCTTGATTAAGTTAACTTGTCTTGTCGGTTTGGTAATTGCGCCAATCCTTGGTGGACATGGCAGTGCACAAGACCATGGTGCAGCTGATGCGCCAGCAGAACAGGTCGTTGCACCCCAGACTCAAGAAAAACAAGTGACAGTAGAAATGGACCAACAAGGTGACCTGACAACAGCTACCGTAACAATTGTTGAAACTGTAGAGGGTAAAGTGGTAGAGACTGTCCAGGAGATTAGTGGCACAACAGAAGAGGTTAAGGCACAAGTAGAAGCTTTGACAACCGCTCGAATTAATGTTGCTGTAGAGGAATTGAAAGAAGAAAAAGAAGAGACAGAGCAGTAGTAATTGTCTCGTGATAGGATAAAAAAAACCCGATGAATTTCATCGGGTTTTTTGTGTTTTATCATGGACTAAAACAGACCATGTAGTTCGGCGTCAATCCGGTTGATGACCTCACCAAGATCTTCTTGGTTGTCTACAAAATCTAAATGATCCACATCGATGATCAGCAAAGGACCTTTGTCATAGTGATGGATCCAAGCTTCATAACGCTCGTTAAGCCGACTCAGGTAATCGATACTGATTGAATTTTCGTATTCTCTGCCGCGTTTGTGTATTTGTTTGACTAAATTAGGGATAGAACTGCGCAGATAAATCAACAGGTCAGGCCCTTTAGTGACACTTTCCATAAGGTTAAACAAAGAACTATAGTTCTCAAAGTCTCTGTTGGTCATAAGACCCATGGCATGAAGGTTAGGAGCAAAAATAAAGGCGTCCTCATAAATGGTGCGGTCTTGAATGACATTCTTCCCACTCTCACGAATTGAAAGAATTTGACGGAATCGACTGTTGAGAAAATAAATTTGAAGGTTGAAAGACCAACGCTCCATTTGATTGTAAAAATCATCGAGGTATGGATTGTCCTCCACTTCCTCGTAATGTGGTTTCCATTTATAATGTTTTGCAAGCAAACCGGTTAAGGTTGTCTTGCCTGAGCCTATATTTCCGGCGACAGCGACATGCATACTCCTTTAGTTGTTAGATGGATTTATGGTATAGCGCAATAATTGTACACCGTCGTAAATATAAAGTAAATCTTGGGTTAGCTGCAAACCTTTTATTGGATTTTCAGACCGGTCTATGGCCAATAACTTAGGCCCCATTGGATCGAGTAAAAATAAGTCATCACCCTTAGCTCCTAGGATCAGGTCTTGGTTGTAAACGATGTGATCATAGGACTCACTTGGCGCAGACCAAGCCAAATTGCCGAAATTATCAACCCTAATCAAAACCTGATCGGTCTGGATCAAACAGTTATTGAATCGGCAAGCGGCGGTGATCAGACTTCCCTTTACGGGAGGAGTTTTCGCGACAATGCGGTTATTGACCATGTCATAGAGCCACACAGATTGGTCAACCATATCCATCAGCCAAAGCCTTCCACCACCAGCATTAAGTGCCATTTGTAATATGGGGTAAGGGTCGAGCTCATTGAATTTGATTCGTTGTTTTTCATTCAGACGATTATCCAGAATGACAACAGTATTGGTGTCTTGGTAAAATAAGATAATGTTGAGGGGGTTGGTCAAGTCTATTGAGGCAATCGGACCTAGCAGGTAATCTTGAAAGTTATAACTAATGTCGTCCTTGGTTTTCTGCAGCACAGTGCCTTGAACAGTGTAAAGAAAGTCATAGGAGTCCACGCCGAATAATGCAGCATTGGGAATGGTCGTGGCACCGGCCATGGCAAAATCTTGGCTTGAGGCCTTATTGATCGATGTCATGAGCAGTAGGACTGCAAGAATTTTGAAATGATTCATCAGCTTCTAAGGTACAAAAGAATTATCTCTTCTGAGGACCCTCATGAATTCATTAAACGCACATTTAACACAGTTTTTAGAGCAACATAAGCTTAATATTTTAGCTTTGAAGCACGTTAAATAGAAGCGCATCAGATGAACTGATCCTATTTATTTATCGCATGCATTAAATCATCGGGCATTACCGGCAGTGGACCGTCCATCAATAAATTTAAAACATCATTTATGAAACCAATCATCACGTTACTTCTTCTTTTGTTCATGGGGCCGTTATCGGCACAAGATTTTTCGGGTCAAGCGTATTATCAGTCTAAAACCACTGTAGACATGGATGGTTTTGGTCGTGAGGGCATGAGTGAAGACATGAAAAAGCAGATCATGGCAAGGATGAAGTCTTATTTAGAAAAAACATATGTCCTGAGTTTTAATGGTCAGGAATCTTTATATAGTGAAGAGGTGACCTTAGATGCAGCCGGACAAAGCAGAGGCTTCGGCATGATGATGGCGAGTATGGAGCCGGGCATGCAATACAAAAATATAGGTCAAAATCAATTGGTCGAAGCACATGAATTTTTCGGCAAGGAATTTCTCATTAAAGACGGGCTTGCGACACTTGATTGGGAGGTGACCAAGGAATCAAAAGTCATCGGTCAATATATTGCCATTAAAGCGACTGCTGTAAAGGAGGTCAAGCCTGATGAATTTAATTTGATGCGCCGCAGACCCAATAATGATGATAAAAAAGACAAGCAGGAGGATGACTCTGGTGCGCAAGACCAGGCGAAAGAAACGACCCCAGAAGACGTAGTCATGCCTGAAACCGTTGAGGTCACGGCATGGTTCACGCCTCAAATCCCAATTGGTCATGGTCCTGGAGAGTATTGGGGATTGCCAGGCCTTATTTTAGAACTCAATATAGACCGCACCACACTGTTGTGCTCTAAAATTGTCATGAATCCTAAAAACATGCCCGAAATCGAAGCCCCTCGAAAAGGCGAAGTCGTCACTCAAGAAGCCTTCCAAGAGATTGTGACCAAAAAAACACAAGAGCTACGCGCTAACTGGCGTGGTCGTGGCAGTCGTGGTGGCCGCGGGTAATATTAATTCATCCCCTGTTGATTATGAATAAATCGATTTTTACAGCTCTTTTATTACTGTTCGCCAGCAGCCTGCTGGGACAAACCGTCACGCTAAAAGGTGTCGTTAAGGATAGTATTACTCCTTTGGGGTTTGCCAACGTCATCGCCACTGAAGTAGAGACGGGGTCCCTAGTGTCCTATGCGATCACCAGTAATGAGGGGAAGTACCAACTGGATTTGGCGCCAGGAGGCGCCTATGTTTTAAGAGCGAGTTTTCTAGGCTATACGACTCAAGAAAAGCAGTTGACCCTGCCTGCAGATGCAGCGGATTACCTTATGGATTTTTTCCTCGAATCTGAGGCTGCACAACTCGATGGTGTGGAGTTGGTTTACGAGATGCCCGTTACCGTTCGAGGGGATACAATTGTTTACAACGCCGATTCATTTAATCGAGGCGATGAAAAAAAACTTGGGGATGTGCTCAAAAACCTTCCAGGGCTTGAGATCAATGACGATGGAGAAATCCAAGTCGAAGGGAAGACGGTACAAAAGGTTATGGTAGAGGGTAAAGACTTTTTTGATGGTGATTCCAAACTCGCCACAAAAAACATACCTGCAAATGCAGTTGATAAAGTGGAGGTGCTCCGCAATTTTAGTGAGGTGGGACAAATGCGGGGTGTGACCAATAATCAGGATAATGTCGCGATCAATATCAAGCTCAAAGAAGGGAAAAAGAATTTTTGGTTTGGAGAGGTAACTGCAGGCGCAGGTGTCGATGCGGATCAGGGAACAAGATACCTGGTCCACCCAAAACTCTTTTATTATAACCCAAAATATAGTGTGAATGTCATTACCGATGTCAACGATATTGGTGAAGTGCCATTCACGTGGCGTGATTACTTCAATTTCACGGGCGGGTTCAGGAATTTTAATCAAGGCGGAGGGACGCAGTTCTCTATTCGTGAAAGTGACTTAGGGTTTGCTGTGGCCCAGAATAACCGTGCACAAGCTATTGATACTAAATTTGGCGCCGCAAACTTCAGTTATGCGCTCAGTCCTGTTTGGGATCTTAGCGGCTTTGGGATCGCTTCAGACAACCGCACACAAATTGTATCCCGGACATTAAAACAATATATATCTTCGGGTATTATTGAAACGACAGAAAATGCCTCAGACCAGAGCAACCAACTTGCCATGCTAAAACTGAGCAGTATTTACAAGCCTAATGTAAATTTTCAATTGGATTATGATGTGCTTGTAAAGGGTTCAAAGCAAGCCCAAAATGACAACACTCTGTCTGAGTTTGGCACATTTACAAATGACATTGAGGAACAGAAGGAAAACACACCGACTTCCATCAATCAAAATATCAACGCGTATTATACGGCCAGTGATGATGATATTCTGGCATTTCAGGCGCAGCACTTGTATCAAAATGAAGATCCATTTTACAGGGCCCTAACTGACTTGAGCCCTTTTGAAGGTCTGCTGCCCGTAACGTCTTCTTCAGATCGTTATGATGTGTCTCAAGAAAAAATGATCAAGACCAATAAGATCGACAGTAAGCTGGACTATTTCAAAATATTGACCAAAACAAGTCACTTGAACCTGACCTTGGGGCAAACCCTGAGCCATCAAGCTTTTAATTCAGCAATTTTTCAAACACTTAATGGAACACAGATTCAGCCACTTGAGGAGACCGTACCAATAGACGGTGTTTCTGAATCTTTGATCAATGACGTGCGGTATGGTTTTAGCGATACATTTTTGGGATTGCACTATAAATTTAAAACTGGAAAATTGACTGTTTCTCCTGGTGTTTCACTTCATCGCTATGGCTTGGTTAATGAACAATCTGGCAGTGAATTGCGACAAAATCAATGGCTTGTATTGCCTGATTTCTTTGCCCTAATTGATTTGAAAAAAAGTGAAAACTTAAGGTTCAATTACGCTGTCAGTGCTGAATATACGGATGTCAACAATTATGCTCAGGCCTATGTGTTCAATAATTATAACCGTTTATTTCGGGGTAATAGAGCTTTGGAAAATGCCCTTAACGACACTTACCGCCTGAATTACTTCAGCTACAACTTATTCAATTATACCAATATTAGTGGATCTTTAAGTTACACCAAGCGCAGAGCTGGCATCAAAAATAATACGACCTTGGTCGCCATTAATCAGGTCAGCAGTCCCAGTAACTTCGATCGAAATTTTCCAGACCAAACTTATGCAGCCTCTGGCCGTTTCAGCAAACGCATCAAAAATATAGAGTACCGACTCAATGCTAATCTGAATTTAAGTGAGCTCTACAATACAGTGAATGACCAGATTCAAGAAAGCCGCAGTTTTACGCAGAACTATAGGGCTAGTGCGCGCAGTAGTTTTAAGGATTTTCCAAACTTTGAAATCGGATATAACTGGAACAGAAATGACTATAATAACGGTCGGGCAGCGCAAGTATTTTTTACTAAGCGACCATACATCAATATGGATGTGACCTTCCTTAAGTCATTTTTCTGGACCATGAATTGGGACTTTTATGATTACAGTGATGCTGAAAATACCGTATCAAATAATTATTCATTTTTGAACAGTACCCTTTACTTTCAAAAAGAGGACAGTCACTGGGAGTTTTCCATTCAAGGCACTAACTTGCTGAACAACAAGGATACCAATACCGACAGTTTTAGTGAGGAATTCAATACCACAAGTCAATATCTTGTGTTGCCGCGCATTGTGATGCTGGTAGTCAAGTATGACTTATAAGGCATAACCTTTCTTTGACTGATTCTACAACTTTTTCGCGAGACTTTGCCACGAGCCACCATTGACGACTTCGATACCGTGCTGTTCGATCAAGGCCAAAGCTCTTGCGCTGCGGATTCCGCTGGCGCAACATGTGATGACTGGCTTATTCCATTGGGAAATGGTTTTTATCTTGCTTGGCAGTTGCTGTACGTCAATATTTTTCGCTCCAGCAATAGCGCCTAGGGCAAACTCTTCTTTGGTCCTGACATCAAGAATGACCGCTTCGCGATTAATGAAATCAACAATCTTATTGTCTTTATTGCCAAACAAACGATGAAACAAATTCATTTTTGAGATATTTTTTATAGACTCAAAAATAGGCAGAATATTTAATGCAGTAGGGGACTTTTGAATTTACTTGAAGAGTATTGCTTATCTTGCAATAAGGATGGCATCATCTTTAACGACTAATCAATGAATGCGCTTATGGAAAGCAAGCCTTTTGTAACTTCGACAATGCATGATGGTGTAGGGACGATCTCGTTTTTTCATCCGCAACATAATGCCATGCCGTCACATCTTTTGACTCAATTGCGCGATGCCATAGAGCAAGCTGGCCGAAACAATGACATAAAGGTTATTGTGCTCAAAAGTGAGGGCGATCGAACGTTCTGTGCGGGTGCAAGTTTTGATGAATTAATCGCCATCGACAATGAGCAGTCTGGTCAGGCGTTTTTTAATGGCTTTGCACAGGTGATCAATGCCATGCGGGCCTGTCCAAAATTCATCATCGCTCGAGTCCAAGGAAAGGCCGTTGGAGGAGGTGTTGGTCTTGCCGCCGCCGCCGATTATGCTTTGGCTTCAGAATACGCCTCCGTGAAACTTAGCGAGCTGTCAATTGGCATAGGTCCTTTTGTAATAGCCCCAGCAATTTCAAGAAAAATTGGGGTCGGTGCGTTAAGTCAAATGACCATAGATGCCAAAACCTTTTATTCTGCCCATTGGGCCAGAGAAAAGGGTTTGTTTGCAGATGTTTTGCCCGACTTGATGGCTTTGGATCAGTCTATTACAGCCCTTTGCGATGAACTCACAAATTACCACCCTGAGGCCATGGCCGAAATGAAAAGAGTGCTTTGGTCAGGGACCGATCATTGGACGACACTGCTCTCGGAGCGAGCGGCCATAAGCGGTAAGTTGGTCCTGAGTGACTTTACCAAAGACACTTTACAGCGGTTTAAATAAATAGTAAATTGAGCAGACCTCAGGTCAATTTAGCGATAGAGCGCTTGTCAAGATCTAAACATTATTCTGATTGTGGTGGAAACTGCCTTAAGATCTCCTGTACGATGTGGCGAATGCGTTCCTCTTTTTTCGCGACATCCTCTGTGGGGTTCAGTCTGGCTTCTCCTAGGCCTTGCCAAATGAGATGATTTGTTTTTGCATCAACTAAATCGATATAAAGGGACCCCTCTGTTGTGGTGGTGACTATATTACCCATCTGACCAAAGGTCCACCATGGCGACCAGCCCCATCTCATCATCATTCCCCC
>ENA-OUOG01000711-OUOG01000711.1-marine-metagenome-genome-assembly--contig:-NODE-711-length-42002-cov-16.041073_pt1 | contig 42002 bp, 39 predicted proteins | sample MGYA00248635_ERZ508505 | MGnify/ENA primary metagenome ERZ508505 (study PRJEB26176, sample SAMN06267871) | marine metagenome | isolation source: Saanich Inlet, British Columbia, Canada | place: Pacific... | reverse complement strand
GTGATCACTGCGTGTGATAGCTACACTTGGATTGACGGCAATACCTACACAGCAAGTAACAACATAGCAACGTATACTTTGACCAATGTTAATGGTTGTGATTCTGTGGTGACGTTGGATCTAACGATTAATTCTAGCAACACGGGTACGGACGTAATCACTGCGTGTGATAGCTACACCTGGATTGATGGTCTGACTTACACATCAAGCAATAACACAGCAACGTATACCTTGACCAACGCTGCAGGTTGTGATTCTATAGTGACACTTAATCTTACGATTAATTCTAGCAACACGGGTACGGACGTAATCACTGCGTGTGATAGCTACACCTGGATTGATGGTTTGACCTACACATCAAGCAATAACACGGCAACGTACACCTTGACGAATGCTTCGGGTTGTGATTCCGTCGTAACGTTAAATCTAGTTATCAATTCGAGTACTACCGGTACCGATGTGATCACTGCGTGTGATAGCTACACTTGGATTGACGGCAATACCTACACAGCAAGTAACAACATAGCAACGTATACCTTGACCAACGCTGCGGGTTGTGATTCTACAGTGACTCTTGATCTAAATATAGAGTCCATTGACGCCACTGTATCGCTATCTAGTATTACTATTTATGCTTTGCCTGGATATGATTCTTACCAATGGTATAAGTGTACTGCTAATGGTCCTGTAGTATTGAACAATGAGACGAATGATTCCATCGTAATTACAGCTAACGGTGATTATGCGGTTGTCATTAACAATAACAATTGTTCTGATACTTCGGCTTGTGTTACGGTTAATACTGTAGGAATCAGAGAAAATAATCAAGCCTCATTAAAGCTGTTTCCTAACCCTACTCTGGGTATTGTGAAAGTCGAACGAAACAATTCTTCAAGTCCGACCAGCTCCTATCAACTACAGATAGTAGATAGTCATGGCAGGTTGATTCAAAAATCCAAAGTCAACTTTCAGGTCGGCGCTATTGTAATCAACCTTGAAAACTACCCTTCGGGAGTGTATCAATTAACCTTGATTAATGAATACGAAGTCTTCCATGAAAAGGTTTCTTTGGTTAATTAGGTCATCTAGTTTTTGCTAGGAGCCAGTGCAGGGATTTGATTCACGAATGAAACAAAGAACTCAATTCAATTAGGATTTCAGTGAGAAATAAAGCCTTAGACCTTTTCTCCAGATTGTCCAAAAAAAGCCTTGATACCATAGCGTCAGGGCCTTTTTTTCGTCCGTAGGAGAAAATTTGCTTTCAAGATTCAGGGCCATAACTTCTGGAGGTCATAGAAGATGGGTTCATAGTTTTTCGAACCCTTAACCATTAGGAATAGAAGTCACTTTATGATTTAACAAGGGTTGCTTCGCAAACAAAATAGGTTTCAAAAAAATGAAAAGCGACCTTTGTCAAACCAAAATTCACCTATGTTGAATGCCCATTTTAAAAACTATTTAGAAAAACAGACCCATGCTTCTGATTCTGCCGAGGTAGAGGTGATTCAATCCCTGTGGAGTGGTTATGGGCAGATTTCTAGAGTAGCCCTTAAAGATTCTGGATTTGCATCGGTTGTGGTCAAGCAAATTGAAGGAGGACAACCTAACCGTCACCCAAGGGGTTGGAATACTCATCGATCTCATGCCAGAAAAGTTAAATCTTACCAAGTAGAGACTCATTGGTATAAGAACTTTGCTTCTCTGTGTACAAAGAATTGCAAGGTGCCAGGATTTATTGGCTCATGGGCCGAAGGTAACACTCAGTGTATCATCTTGGAAGACTTAAAAGGACACTATCCAATAGTTTTGGAACAGGTTTCTAATGAATCCATTTTGGTTTGTTTGAAATGGCTGGCTCATTTTCATGCTGCTTTTTTGTTTGTAGAGCCAATTGGCCTTTGGAGAGTTGGGACCTATTGGCATTTAGATACTCGACCGGATGAACTTCAGCAAATGGCCAATTTGGAATTACAATCCAAGGCAAAAAAAATAGATACAGCCCTGTCGGAAGGAGTGTACCAAACTCTAGTCCATGGAGATGCCAAGCTTGCAAACTTCTGTTTTTCTAAGGATGCTAAAGAAGTTGCGGCTGTTGATTTTCAGTATGTAGGTGGAGGCTGTGGAATTAAAGACGTCATGTATTTTTTGGGCTCTTGTATGTCATCTGATCAGATGCAGCAGCAAGAAAAAGAACTATTGGATTATTATTTTGACATCTTAAAAAAGGCTCTTAAGTCAAGGCGCCCAGAAATAGACTGTGACGCTCTAGAGAAAGAATGGAGAGATCTGTATCCTATTGCAAGTACTGATTTTTTGCGATTTCTGTTGGGGTGGATGCCTTCCCATCAAAAGATAAATGACTACAGTCTCACCATGATGAATCAAGTCTTGAAAAAGATGTAAAGTGCACGCTTTGGTTGAGGTTGTCTTAGGTGTGTAAAATTTCTTGGAATCAAGATAAGAATTGCCAGGGTTCTAAGAATTTAATAATTTTTTACACCGCCTAATCGCTTAAATAGTACCTGTTGTATACCCCAAAATCCAAATTTTCGTTTTCTTATCTTTACATCAAAGAACTCATTTCATGAAAAAGCTTTTCCCACTTCTGATTCTCCTCCTCTCAGGGATTTCGGGTCTATCCAAAACCTTAGACCTCGCTGTCTTTTATGGAACTTTTTATAGCCCAGATCAAGGGACATATATAGAAACCTATTTTTCCTTAAATCCTAGATCGGTAGTGTATTCTGTATCCGAAGGTGGTTTTTCTGGAAGTGTTGATGTTTTAGTTTCTTTGGAGCAAAATGGGAGTATTGCAGCTGCGGAGCATTTTATTATTAGTCTTCCCAGTGTGGAAGATACAGCTGACTACTTTGCTGATATTGTTCAACAGGTGCGGTTAGTGGCAGCGCCGGGAAATTATACCTTAAGGCTTACCGTTTCTGACTTGGCACAATCCGGAGATCCCTATGAACTGTTTCAAGCCTTTGAGGTTGCCTATGATTCTAACCAGGTAATGCTTTCTGATATTCAATTGATAGATAGATACTTTCAATCAGAATCAGCTAATGAAATGTCTAAGAGTGGAATGGTTCTGGTTCCCCTAGTGCCAAGAGGAGAGTACTTTTTGCCGGAGGACTTTAATTCCTTGACCTTTTATTCCGAAGCATACAACACCAAAACCCTAGGGGATAGTGCTCGATTTTTAATCAAGTATTACCTTGAGGATTACAATACAGGAAAGATTTTGTATACCTATGGTGGAGCCCAAAAAAAATCCCCTTCGGAGGTGATTCCCATTCTTAACACCTTTAATATTTCTAAACTAAAGTCAGGCCAGTACGCCTTAAATATAGAATTGGTTTCCTCCACCAATGAGGTGTTGGATTTCAAAAAGCTAACTTTTTACAGATCCAATCCAGTAGAAGATCTGCGCGGTTTCAATTTTGCTACGGTCAATGTAGATAACTATAATTTCTTGGACAGTTGGACTTTAGATTCCGCAGACTTGTATTTAAATTGTATTTACCCCATTTCAGATTACCAAGAACGAAGAATTGCCAAAACTCAATTGGAAGCAGGTGATTTGGAGGTGATGAAACGATTCTTTGTAGGATTTTGGAATAAGAGATCTCCTGATCAACCCTACGAAACTTGGATGGAATATTGGAAGGTAGTGGAATATGTGGATGCTTCTTTTGGAACCATAAACACTCCTGGGTACCGAACAGACCTAGGTCGTGTATACCTGCAATATGGCGCGCCAAATAACATAGATAGAGTAGATTCTGATCCGCGAGCCTATCCATATCAAATTTGGCAATACAATGAATTAAACTCTCCTTCTACTTCTCCGCAAGTGAACAAGGTGTTTATTTTTGCCAATTTTGAAATTGGATCAAAGTTTTATGAGCTCCTTCATTCTGATGCAAGAGAAGAGAGGTTTAACCCCAGGTGGCGACTTCAGCTGCAGCAAAGAGATTTGAATTCTGCCAATCCCTATAATACTGGAATTGAGGACAGGGATTATATGGGGTCTAAATTGCAGAACAACATGATTATTAACTCGGGGAATGCGCAAAATACCAATAGAAATTACGGAACCTCCGGGAACTAATGTATTTTCGCAATCAAAAGTAGATTTTTTTGAAAAAGCTAAGCGTAGCCATTCTCAATTGGAATGGAGTTTCCCTTTTAGAGCGATTTATTCCCAAGGTGATTTCTACCTGTCCTGACTGGGCAGAAGTAGTAGTAATAGACAATGCCAGTACGGATTCTTCTGTGCAATGGCTTGCGGAAAACGCTCCAGAGGTAACGGTTATTTCAAACGCAGAGAATAGCGGCTATGCCGGTGGTTACAACGAGGGGCTTTCTTTATTATCTACTAAGTATTGGGTATTGCTCAACAGTGATGTGGAGGTTACAGAAGGCTGGCTAGATCCCATTCTAAATGCTTTTGAAAGTCAACCGGAAATGGCAGCTTGTCAGCCAAAAATTAAAGACCTTAAAAATCCAAGTCGTTTTGAATACGCCGGAGGATCGGGTGGGTTCATGGATTATCTTGGATACCCCTTTAATAGAGGGAGAATATTTTTTACAGAGGAGGAAGACCAGGGGCAATACAATGAGCCTTCCGAGGTGTTCTGGGCTACAGGATGTTGTCTTTGTATAAGAAGTAAAGTTTTCAAAGACCTCAATGGGTTTGATGCCACTTTCTTTGCCCATATGGAAGAAATAGATCTCTGCTGGAGAATTCGACTTGCAGGTCATTCTATTTGGGTGGTACCTCAGAGTGAGGTATATCATTTGGGTGGAGCGACCCTGGATACTCAAAGCACACAAAAGACCTTTTTAAATTTTAGAAACAACCTCTATCTATTGACCAAAAATTTACCCCAAGGCATTCTTTTTGGGATGATATTTGTTCGAATGATTTTGGATGGTGTTGCCGCGTTGAACTTTGTAATGGAGAGGAAGCCTCAACACTTTGTCGCAATTTTTAGAGCTCATATAGCCTATTATCAGAATTTTGGTCGTCTGATGAAGTATAGGATTACTCATAAAAATTCCAGGAAAATATCTTCCTTTCCCGGTGTGTATAATGCATCCGTGGTGTGGGCGTATTTTGGTCAAAAGAAGAAATACTTTTCCGAACTGCCCAAAGAACTATTTTCTAAGTAATCTCTCAGCTGCTTGTATTCCCAATACATAACTCTCCCATCCCATTCCAGAGATGGAGGCAGAACAGTGGGCTCCTAGTAGACTGATGTGTCTAAAATTTTCACGCGCAAATACATTGGACATGTGAACTTCTATCACAGGAAGGGAGCAGGCTGCTATCGCATCGGCAATAACCACTGAGGTATGTGTATAGCCTCCAGCATTAATAACAAGAGCGTCCATTTGGTCACTCCAATCTTGGATTTGAGAGACTAATTCCCCCTCTAGGTTACTTTGGAAAAAGGAAAGTTCATCTGAAGAAAATTCAGCCTTGAGCTTATTTTCTATTTCTAACAAGGAGAATTTACCATATACTTTGGGTTCTCTTGTTCCCAAAGCATTGAGGTTGGCTCCATTAATAATTCCAATTTTCACAGCTTTTCTTCTTGATTCTGGAAACAAAGGTAAAACCCTTTTGCTTACCTTCGACACTATGAGTTGGTCTGGACATCTTTTAGATTTTAAGGCACATTGCAAGCTAGAAAAAGGGCTTTCTGACAATACCGTAATCAGTTATCAGAGGGATTTATCCAAGCTGCATGTTTTTGCAAAAGAAGGCAACCTTTCGGCGGAAGCCATCACCTCCACAGAATTAAGAGAGTTTTTATATCAACTTCAAAAAACCAAGCTGAGCGAAAGAAGTCAAGCCAGGTGCGTTAGCTCCATTAGACGGTTTTTCATTTTTTTGATACACACCGGGCTAAGAGAGGATGATCCAACGGAGCTTATTCAAAGTCCCAAATTGCCAACCTATCTTCCAGACACCCTTTCTGAGTCCGAAATGGATGATCTTATTAAGGCTATTGATCAATCTACAGAGCATGGTTTTAGAAATGTAGTATTGTTAGAAACCTTATACGGATGCGGACTTAGGGTTAGTGAGCTGATCACCCTAAAACTTTCTTCTGTTTACTGGGAGGACCAAATTATTAAAGTGATTGGAAAGGGGAATAAGGAAAGGTGGGTGCCTATCCACCAAAGGGCCTTAGACCTGATGACTCTATATATAGATTCCATAAGAAGCCATCAAAGTATTGCTTCTGGACATGAAGATTTTCTGTTTTTGAATCGACGAGGAAAGCACCTGAGCAGGGTAATGATTTTCTATATTATTAAGGAGGCTTCAAAAGATGCAGGGATTCAGAAAAAGGTAAGTCCACACACCTTTAGACATTCTTTTGCAACTCATTTGGTACAACGAGGAGCTGACTTAAGGGTGGTGCAAGAAATGTTGGGTCACGCCAGTATTATGACCACTGAGGTTTATACCCACCTCAATGAAAAAGATTTAAAAAAGGGCATTCAAGCCCTGGCTAAAATTCCGGTGAGAGAGGCTTAAAACCTACCATCCAAAGCGGTATTGAATCCCTGTTAGCAAAAAATGCTGAGCTCCGTTAATACCATATTCACCTCTAACCATAAATTGAGGATCTATTTGATAGTTAAACCCAAACTGGAAGGTATAGGGTTGAAGCAACTCCTTTTTAATCAAATAATTAATTTGAGTACCCCAAATTTGGTCTTGGTTATCAATTAGCTTTTCATGAATTGGAATCAAGGCGGTGTTTCCTGCTTGTGCCTTTCTAAGAGCCTCTCTTTCTTCTGCTGTCCTATCTGCAGGTGGAATGGCTTGTATTTCCTCAATGGTTACCTTGTTAGATGTAATTTTGTTTTCCATGCCGTTAGTTACCTGACCTTCTAATGCAGGCAAAGCTTCCCTTAATTTGATTTGACCTTCATTGGGCTCAGAAGTCACAAAATATCGGTACATAAAGCCAACGTAAAAGGCAAAGGCTTGACCGTTCTTAAGTTGAATGTTTTTACCCACTCGGCCCGATGCGGTAACCACTCCAACATCTTGTTTTAAAAGATCCGTTTGAGTCCAAGACCAGTTACCATCAAAGGAGATAAAATAACCTTGATATCCATAGGCTAAAGTGGTACCGATCCCATAGGCTATTGCATCAAATTGTACATCTGATTCAAAATAAGGAAGTTGCAGGGCCACCTCACCCGTAGAATCTCTCCAAGTAGGTTCAAGCCCTACTTTGGTGCCTCCTTTAACCCAAGAGAATAAACCGTAAACATTCATAAATGGAAAAATATACTGATCATAACGCACATTTACTCCACCTACTTTTGCCTCTGACTTTATAAAGTTAAGGGTCTCTTCATTTACCTGCTGAGCCAAAAACTGGTTCAGGTCACTATTTCTGTCGTTGCCAATCCACATGCTAAAATCCGTGACATCAATGTTCATTAATGAATTTACGTAGTTGATGCCCAACCCGGAGGGCAGTTGCATATTAGCGCCTGCATCTACGGCTCTTTGTCCTAAAATAGGAAAGGTATATGGGTAAACAGAGTCCTTGCGGATTTCCATGCTTTGCCCCACGGTCCCGAAGGAAACGGTGAGCATAACAAGGGTAGCTACAGAGGAAATTTTAAATATCATGGTAGTGAGTTTGATAAAGACAAAACACTTAAATACCTGTTCGTAAATAATTGCTTTTAAGGAGTTAATTCACAAGGGGTTTTTAATAACCTGGTGGTAAAAAGAAATTCTCAATTACTCAGAAAATGCCTTATTGACTACCTTTTGTCACTAATTATCGAGCCTATGAAAGTCTATTATTTACTTGTTTTTGGCCTGTTGGCAATGGGTTGTTCTGAGTCTACAAAGGTTGAGTTTTCACCTGTTATGGGGGATGAATTTACGGATTCAGAAATTCCTGATCCTATTGCCTTTGATTTAGATTCCATCAAGGAGCGTGGTGTATTGAGGGCCTTGGTAATTAGTGGTCCCACCAGTTTTTTTATCTATAAGGGAGCAACTATGGGCTACGAGTATGAAATGCTCACACGTTTTGCTGACCATTTAGACGTTAAGTTGGAGCTGGTGGTGGTAAACAGTTTCTCTGATCTTGGAGAAATGTTGAATACCGGAGAGGGTGATTTGATTGCCCATGGCCTTACCGTTACCCAAAATAGACAAAAATATTTTGGATTTACAGACTACCTATATCTAACCCATCAAGTCCTTGTCCAAAGAAAGCCGACAGGTTGGAGAAGGTTAAAACAACATCAAATAGATAGGGCGTTAATCCAAGATCCCATTGAACTCATTGGAGATACTGTATCCATACGTAACCATTCCAGTTACATGCTTAGATTGGTTAATACCATGTCTGAGGTGGGGGGAACTATATACGTAGATACGGCTTCTTCTCAAATGTCTACCGATCAGTTGATTGCCGGTGTAGAAGCAGGAGAAATCAAATATACCATTGCAGACAATACCCTTGCAGAAATCAATGCTAACCACTATCCAGATCTAGATGTTACTACCCGAATGAGCTTTTCTCAACGTGCTTCTTGGGTGGTTAGACTCAATAGTTTGCAACTTCAAGAAGCCTTGGATGAGTGGATAGGGGAGATGAAAAACAAGACGGAATACTATGTGATTTTTAATAAGTATTTCAAAAACAGGAAGTTCTTTAATAAACATCTAGATAGCGACTATTATTTGAATGAGACAGGAGTGCTCAGCCCCTATGATGATTGGATAAAGGAATATGCAGAAAACCTTCCATGGGATTGGAAACTATTGGCAAGCCAAGTATATCAAGAATCTAGGTTTGACCCTCATGCAAAATCTTGGGCTTCTGCTCATGGCCTTATGCAGCTTATGCCCGCGACGGCTAGAGAGTTGGGGGTAACCAATACCGCGGATCCAAAACAAAGCATAGAAGCGGGAACTCGATACCTCAAAAAATTATGGGGCATGTGGTCAGAGATCCCCGATAGTGTGGAGAGAATTAAATTTACCCTTGCGAGTTACAACGCAGGTTTCTACCATGTACAAGACGCTAGAACTTTTGCTGAGCTTACAGGCAGGGACCCCTTTGTTTGGGATGACCATGTGGAAACGTGTATTTTGGAGTTAACCTATCAAAAAAACTACTCTAGATCAGAAATAAAATACGGGTATGTAAGGGGAAGAGAGCCTGTTAATTACGTAGATCAAATAATGGATAGATATAAAGTTTATAACAATTTCTTAGAAAATTAGAACATGAAAAAAATCTTGATTATTGCCTTGCTTCAATGGCCATTACTCACTTTTGCCCAATATGATATAGGAGGAGGCGGGGCCTTTTCATTGGGGTATTATGCAATAGACAACTCTCCCTTAGCAGGACTTTCTTCTACGGGGACCCGAGTTAGTAATGGGGCTATGACCTTTGGAGGAAATGGATATTTTCAGTTTGACAGACTGGTCCTAGGTGCCAAGGGTTATGGAATGGTCATTCCCGACGTGGAGGATGATATGTACCTATACAGTGCCGGAGGAGGAAGCTTTATGGTAGAACTTGGATTTAAGATTTGGCACAAAGATTCTTACAGTGTATATCCCTTCTGGGGAGCCGGTTTTGTAGGTTATAGAGTTACCCAATCGGTAAAGGGAGATTTGGACTTAACAACCGACCCTAACCTTGAATTAAACAATAGAAGCTACGGGTGGTCCAGCGTTGCCTTTGATGTAGGCTTCAGGTATGAGCAACAATTAAATACCAAGGAGTTTTGTGGTCAAAAAGGAGGAATGTACCTAGCAATAGAAGCCGGTTATCAATACACTCCCGAGACACGCGACTGGGAAACCTCTGGGGGAGGTGACATTAAAGGTGCTCCAGACTTTTCTATGGGAAGCTTTTTCACCAAAGTCTCTATTGGTGGGTTTGGAGGAGAATAAAACCAATAGTACTCATAAAAAAACCGAAGCGAGGCTTCGGTTTTTTTATGAGTACTATTCTAGGTGATATTAAGGCCTGATTTCTATCCATTGCTCAAATTTCCAATCAGATTGTCTTGCTCTAAAGATATAGTTACCCCTTGGAAGAGTAGGAAGGTCAATGGTTAGTTCCACATCTCCAGACATGGACTCTTGTGTATTCCACACCAATCTACCTGATAGGTCTATCAATTCCAGTGTAGTTACCCCATTGGGTACTTGAAGGGCTTCAAAGGTCAAGTAATTACGAGTTGGTACAGGATAAATACGAATACTGTGGTTTGCTAACCATTCTTCCGTTCCAATAAAGGCAACAGTTAAATCAGAAGATACTGCGTTGCATCGCGTCCCGGTAATCTCCACAGAATACACTCCATTTTGAGTAGGGGTATAGGACTGGCTATTAGCTCCTGCAATGGGATTACCACCAAAATACCATTGATATGACACCCCGGTGGCTGAACATGTAATATTCGTTCCGGATTGAGAAATGATGGGTGTTGGAAGAGTCTCTAGACTAGCGACTGTAGAGTCCTTAGCAGTGCAGCCATTGCTCTGGAGTTAATCGTGGCCTTTGAGAATATTCATGATTTGCGATTTTTTGAGCATAACGCTCTTTTATGTTGGGTTGTATGTGGATTATAGCAAGTAAAATAATGCCTATAAATCCTCCTTCAATTAGCTGTTTTTTCATAGCAGGTACGTTTACCCTCACAAGATAAGTCAATTACTTAGTATCCGCTATACCCAGAAAAAGCGTGAATTTTTGGTGTTGTAACAATGAATAAAGTTTCAGACCTTTGACAAAACAGCCAAACTACATGAAAGTAGATATTTTAGCCTTTGGAGCTCATCCCGATGACATAGAACTAGGAGCCGGAGGTACCTTAGTTCATCACATTAAAAAAGGTCAGAAGGCAGCCATCGTTGATCTAACCCAAGGGGATTTAGGAACTCGCGGCACCGTAGAGTTGCGAAGAGAAGAGGCGGATGCTGCGGGTGAAATCATTGGAATATCGGCTAGGGAGAATCTCAAGTTCAGAGACGGTTTCTTTATCAATGATGAGAAACACCAGTTAGAGGTTGTAAGGATGATAAGGAAATACAGACCTGAGGTTGTAATTGCCAATGCCATCAGAGATAGGCATCCGGATCATAAGAAAGGTTCTGATCTGGTTTCTACTTCATGTTTTTTGGCAGGCCTAAAAAATATCGAAACGTTGGAGAATGAGGTTCCACAGGAAGCTTGGAGGCCTCGAGCTGTTTATCACTACATTCAGTTTTACGATATTACTCCCGATATTATTGTAGATATATCCGATAGCATTGATCAAAAAATGGAGTCAATTTTGGCATATAAATCGCAGTTTTTTGATCCCACCTCTAAAGAACCTGCAACGGTGATTTCTTCTAGGCAATTTTTAGAAACTCAAAAATCTAGATGTGCTCAATGGGGACAATACATTGGTGTGGAATACGGTGAGGCATTTACCGTAGAAAGGTATATGGGGGTAGATGACTTGACTACTCTCTTATAGTAACCTCATTGTAAACCTTAGAAAGGGACTTACCTATGGTCTCCAAGGAATAAGCCTTTAGCTCTATGGGCTTAGGCAGACCCTTTATTTCGTAAGATTTTCTTGCTTCCTTCATAGCCTCCGTAAGAGTAGGTCTCTCAAAATCTTTTAATACCATGGTGTGCGTGTTTACAGTGGTTTCTTGAGGTCCTCCACAGGGAGTGATAATAGTAGTGTTTCCTAAGGCAAGACTTTCTAATGCTACAATAGAAAAGGTCTCTACCTGACTATTTATTAGGGTAACATGACATCGAGATAGTTCCTCCATGGCTTTGGGTTGAGATTTTCTTCCCAGAAAATTAATCCTCTCAAACTTCCCAATATACTCCGTGAGTCTTTCTTGATCCGGTCCCCCTCCCACGATGTTGAATTGGTCCTTTGGGTAGGTTCTTGAGTATACAGCAAAAGCTTGAGCTGCCTGAGTTATTCTCTTTATGGAATCATCTAAATCTGCAACCATACAAAAGGTAAAGTTTGCGTACTTGTCTTGGTTTCCAATTAGAGCCGGGTCAACTTCTACCACATTGGGTAAAATGGTTGCGTTTCCCAGTAATTCCCTCTTTTTTAATTCACCCGCTAAAAACGCTGAAACCGGAAGTATTCTACTCGCTTTTTTTACCAGTTGTTTGATTATTGCTTTTTTTATCCATGGCCATTGCTCAAACCTAGAATCAGTAAACCCTGACCAGTGTATGGAGTAAACAGTTGGTATGTTTTTTTTATCTGCCCATTGTTGGAACCATAGGGCATCTGCTGTTAATTGCTGACCGTGTAAACAGTCTATGGGGCGTTCTTGGTGCAGCTGGTTAAGGCATTTTCTCAGGTGTTTTCTCTTGCTGAGTTGGTGGCTAATTCCACTGCCCATAGGAAACTCCAATACGATTACAGGCATCCCTTCTACAGTAGTTTCTTTTTTAGAAAATTGAGTTCCTGAGGAATAATAACAAATGGTGACTTCCTGCTCTTTAGCTGCTGCTTGGGCTTGTTTTTGTACAAATAATCCATTTTGGACATCCCCTGGATTTGGAAACCACGGGGTCATAAAGACGATGTGTAGTGGAGTAGATTTAGACAAAGTATAAAAAAGTTAAGAGGCCCAATATTTGAAAAGAAAATACAATAATTCCAAGCCCAAGAGAGGCGCTACCTTGTTGAACCAAGGCCTTTAATTTAATTTTAAAACCGACCGCCACCATTGCTAGGGCCAAAAGACCTTTTTGGGAGGTAAAAACAAAGGGAGATATCCCTTGGGGTAGTTGCCAAATATTCACAAAGAGAACCGCAACTAAAAACGCATAGACAAACCAGGGAAGTCTTTGTTTGACTTGCGTTGTAGAGGTGCTTTTAAACCGACTTATAATCCAAATCAACATAGGAGCTAAAAGAGAAACTCTAGCCATTTTTACGGCCGTAGAAACTACCTCTGCATCTGTTCCCATTACTGCTCCGGCGGCCACAGCATGACCAACCGCCTGCAGTGATCCTCCAGTAACAATTCCTCCTTGGGTTTCTGAATATCCAAAAGAAATAAGTACAGATGGCATGATAAAAAGACCAAGAGTGCCCAGTAGATTAATGACTCCTACAGAAATACCGGTTTCTTCGGGTTTGGGCTCAATACATGCCGAAGTAGCCATAATGGCTGAGGTTCCGCAAACGGCATTTCCCATTCCTAAAAGAGCTCCCATTTTTTTTGATAATCCCAATTTAGGTCCGAGGGTGTAACCCAAGAAAATACTCATCATCATAAGTGCTGGGATAAAAACCACTAGGTAAATAGAAAGTTCTGCAAATATCCCCATGTTCATTTTAAACCCTAAAAGGGCAATCGCGAAGGCCAAAATGGTTTTTTCAGAAAAGTTCATCCCTGCCGCCCAACGAGAATGAGTCCATGGAAGATTACCTACAATGATTCCTATGATCAATGCTTGTGTGATAAACCCAATAGAATAGGGGGTGAGGCTCCAAAGGTAAGCCAACCCAGCTAAGGCAGCTGCTAAAAGTAAACCCGGTATTTGTTGACGATTCATGCAGGTGTTTTATAGAAAAAATAGACCTCAAAAAGTTTTTAAGGTCTTTGTGGTTTGGCTCTGAGCCGAAACAAAAGTATCTAAAACCATAAGAATTCCTCATGCAAAGTACTCTTTTTAGGAACCATAGATTTGGTTTTAGTAAGGTCAACTTAAGATTATTTGTTTTTTTGTCTTTTGAGTAGCCAAAGTATCAATTTGGTTTTTATATTTGCAGCCGCTACGCGACATGGTGATTGTAGCTCAGCTGGTTAGAGCGCCGGTTTGTGGTTCCGGAGGTCGCGGGTTCGAAACCCGTCTTTCACCCTAATAAAAAGCCTCGACGAAAGTCGAGGCTTTTTTGGTTTTATACTCTGGGAATTTTCTAGGTTTTAGGATGAATATCCAAAACAGAAAAACACCGTTTGTTGACTAAAGAATTAAATTCCAAGAAAAGAAGGGGATGGGAATAGGAAGTGCATCATATCCTCCCGATGAGTAAATCACCAACCCTGTGAGTCCAAACTGAAATGCAGAACGAGGACTGTAAGTGTACCTAAAACCTGGCGCCAATAGAACGCCACCCTCTGATTCTGTAGGACTTCCAAGAATAAAGGAGTCAAATAGGAAGGCATATTTTTTATTGATGGTTTTTCTTCCTCCAATTACAAATGCGTTTCCATACCCTCCATAAATATCTCCCAATCCTGAAAAGTAGTGGTAAGAAACGGAGAGGTTATCTGAGGAACTACCCACCGTTAAGGTTGCATAAGGATTGATTACTGACGCAGAATAATTCACCAAGGAGGGAAACCCAAAATTGGCTCCTACTGCAAAGTGTGCTTTATCAGAAAAACTATAACTGTATTTCCCATTGACAACAATAGGAACGGTTAGCCAAGAAGTGGCCAATCCTACGGTTACGTTATCTGTGGCTGCGTAGGTGAATTGTGGTCCCCAAAGATTAAAGTTGGCTAGGAAAGTCCCTTTTTTTATCGGCACAGCACTTCCGGATATTAAGTACCTAGAATTTCTCGGGTCTTGATTACTAAGGTCTTTAGAGTAAGATATTAAATCCTTGATAGAAGAATTGGATTCTAAATATTCAATGTCTTCAATCATGTGCTTAGGAATAGAAACACGTCCTAATTTTTCGGTTTCAATAATTACCTTTTCATCATCCATTAATTCTAAATAACCCACATAGGTTGCGCCATCGTTTTTGGTTATTCGGACTATTTTTTTTTCAACATAATCTCCTTCATCTACTTGGGCATTCAGGGAAACCCCAAAAGTTAAAAGGACGATAAGCCATAGGTTCTTCATTGGTGAGGTTTTTTTGTTTTTTTAAACTAGATTTACTTGGTTGGTTATATTTAAGGTACGATTAAAAGTTAAATGGTTCCAAACACTTCAAAGCAAAAGATAATTGAGCAAATTAATCATTCTCTGTTATCCAAAATTAAAGATATTCAAAAATCACTCCAAGATTTGTCTGAGGCCCTTGCAACGGAAGGAAAGAGTTCTGCCGGGGATAAATATGAAACGGGCAGAGCCATGGTTCACAGAGAGATGGATCAATGCAAAAGGCAATGGGCTCAATGGAGTGATTTGTTGACTAGGCTAAATTCAATTTCTTCTGATGGTTTACATCACAAAGCAGAATTAGGAGCTATTGTAGAAACCAATTCCGGATCTTTTTTTTTATTTGCAGGAGTAGGAGAGTATAATGTAGAGGGAAAAAGTATTTTTTGCCTTAGCCCCACCTCTCCACTAGGTCAAGTGTTTTTGGGTGCCAAGGAAGGGGATTGCGTTACCTTTAGAGGTAAAATCTACGTTATAGAAGTCCTGATATGAAACATTGTCAGGCTCGCGTCTTTTGGTCTTTAATTTGATAGTTAGTAATTCAACAAACAAAGAAAATATGCTTTTTATTATCATTATCGCTTTTGGAATCTTGGGTTGGGTGGTCCAATCAAGACTTAAAAGTAGATTCGAGAAATACAGTAAATCTCTATTGTCTTCAGGTATGTCAGGAGCTGAAGTGGCACGTGCCATGCTTTCTGACAATGGCATACATGATGTTACTATAGAATCGGTGGCTGGAAAATTGACCGATCATTACAACCCTTCCAACAAAACGGTTAACCTAAGCCCAGACGTTTACAACGGAAGGACTGTTGCAGCAGCAGCTATTGCCGCTCATGAATGTGGTCATGCTGTGCAACATGCAACGGCTTATAAATGGCTAAATTTACGTTCTGCTATGGTTCCTTTGGCAGCGGCTAGTGGTCGTATTATGAACTTTTTGTTTCTGTTTATGCTATTTGGAGCCTTTGCTATGAGTTGGTTTCCACTAGATACCGTTATTATGGTGATTATCGCTTCCCAGGCAGCTATAACGGTTTTTTCTTTAGTAACTCTTCCCGTGGAATACGATGCGTCTGATAGAGCACTCAAATGGTTAGAAACCGCTAATATAACTAATGGTCAAGAGCAGGTTCAAGCAACCGATGCACTCAAATGGGCTGCAAGAACTTATTTAGTAGCCGCGCTGGCTTCTTTAACAACACTCCTGTACTATGTGATGATGTTTACGGGTTCAAGAGACTAGTAGAAGTTTGTGAATGCCAACCGCAACAGATATTGTCTTTTTTCCCTGAGGGGATTTCTTGAGAAATGCGGCAGCAAGAGAATCAGAATCTATTGCAATAGTGAAATCTTTTGGTCCGGTTTCTCTTCCAGGAATTTTCAAGAACCAACTCGTACCTGTACGGTTTAGATACACCATACCCTATATACTACTTTAACGTAGATCTTTGATTAAAACCATAAACCCTGAGCCTTAGCTCAGGGTTTATGGTTTCTGTTAGTCAGTGTGAAGGTTCTATTTTTTAGAGAAAACGGTTACTCTAATCTATAGGCTACGGTAAGGCTATACTCTATGGCTACAGCCTTTCCGTCTTTTTGAGCAGGATGAATACCTAAAGTCTTCCCACCATTTCCATTGCATTGGTTTCCATTTCGGCATACACCTCAGCCTCTTATGCAGACAGGTTTTTTCCCGAAGCCATGGCTTGACTTTTAGACTGATGTCAGAAATTTTTCCTTAACTGTTTATGGTGAATCTAACAAAGACTTTTCCTTCTAATTGAAGTTCTTTGGCCTTGACAGGGTATTTAAATTCGGACATCATAAATTCCATAAACCCTTTGAAAAATTGACTTTACTTTCTTCAATAGTCAAGCCTAGGAAAATAATCAAAAGCACATACTTCTTTTATCCTATGTTACATTTATTATCTTGGAGCCCAGAATAAAAAACGATTACATGATTAAAGGAAGAATATATTGGTTGGGCCTTGTTTTGATATTTGCAGTGCCTACTTGGGCCCAGGATCAAAAGGTTCAATTAGAGGAGATTTGGAAAACCTATTCTTTTTACGCTCAAGGGGTAAATGGTTTGGAGTCTATGAAAGACGGAGTCCACTACACTTCTTTGACAGAATCTGATGGCAAGGGAACTATAGAAAAGTTTTCTTTTTCTTCTGGAGAATCGGTTGGAGTCATTACTTCAATAAAACAAATAAGTGAGGCCGCAGGTCAAGAAATTTCTTTTGACGGATATTCTTTTTCTAACGATGAAAAACAATTATTACTAGCCACAGCTACTGAGCCCATCTATAGACACAGTACACGTTCTACCTTTTTTATATACAACCTAGAAACCCATACAGCAACTCAACTTGCAGAGGGCAAACAGAGATATGCTACGTTTAATCCCCAAGGGACCCAAGTGGCCTTTGTAATGGAGAATAACCTTCACGTTTACGATTTGGCATCCGGGGAAACCACTCAGGTGACTAAAGATGGAAAAGAAAACTTTATTATTAATGGTGCTACGGATTGGGTTTACGAAGAAGAATTTGCTTTTGACAAAGCTTTTTTCTGGTCACCGGACGGAAAATCAATTGCCTTTTATAGGTTTGATGAAACAGCGGTCTCTACCTTTTCTATGGATATTTACGGAACCAGTTTGTATCCCACTCAAGATGTCTTTAAGTATCCCAAAGCAGGAGAGGACAATGCTGTGGTAAGTGCCTATATTTATTCTATTGGAGGTGTAGTTAAGCCAGTTACAGGATTGCCAGACTACGAATACATTCCGAGGATTAAATGGACACAAGATCCAAAGACTGTCATTGTTTACACCACCAATAGACATCAAAATGAGTTGGTGCTCAATGCCGTTAATACCAACACAGGAGTGGCTTCTGTATTGTACACAGAGGTAGATGATGCTTATTTAGACGTTACCGATGATATCCGATTTATGAAGGATGGCAGCTTTATTTGGACATCAGAAAAGGACGGGTATAATCACATTTACCACATTGATAAAAATGGTAAAGAAAAGAGACAGATAACTAAAGGAGAATGGGATGTCACCAAGTTTTATGGAATAGATGCTAAAGAAAAGACCTTGTATTACCAAAGCGCAGAGGTTCATCCTTCCGAAAGAAACATTTATTCTATCTCTATTAAGGGAAAGTCCAAAAAAACACTTTCTCCAGATCAAGGCTGGAACACGGCAACTTTTAGTCGTTCTTTTGATTTTTATATCAACAATCACAGCGCTGCAGGAACGCCAACCTTTGTTTCTTTAAACAATAACAAGGGTGAGCAAATTCGTGTTTTGCAGGACAATTCAGGATTGAGGGAGAGAATGAAGAACTATTCTTTGAGTACTAAAGAATTCTTTGACCTAACCACAGATCAAGGAATCACCCTTTCTTCATGGATTATTAAGCCTACCGATTTTGACGAAAACAAAAAGTACCCTGTACTTATGTTTGTTTACGGTGGCCCAGGAGCTCAAACCGTAAAAAATTCCTACGATCCCTTTAATGACATGTGGTATCAAACTCTGGCAGATAAGGGGTACCTCATAGTTTCCGTAGACAACAGAGGAACGGGAGCTCGTGGACGCGATTTCAAAAAAGTCACCTATAAGGAGTTGGGTAAGTATGAAGTGGAAGATCAAATAGCTGCTGCGGTTACCCTAGGTAAATTACCATATGTAGATGCTACCCGAATCGGAATTTGGGGGTGGTCTTATGGCGGATATATGTCTAGCTTGTGTATTACCAAAGGAGCGGATGTGTTTAAGACCGCTATTGCCGTAGCACCTGTCACCAATTGGAGATTTTATGATTCTGTATACACGGAGAGATATATGCAGACACCTCAAGAAAATGCTTCGGGTTACGATGAGAACAGTCCTATTAACCACGTTAAACTACTCAAGGGAAACTACCTTTTGGTTCACGGTTCAGCAGATGATAATGTACATGTGCAGAACACCATGAGAATGGTAGAAGCCTTGGTTCAAGCTAACGCTCAGTTTGACCTGTTTATTTACCCTGATAAGAATCACGGGATTTTTGGAGGAAATACCCGTTACCATTTATACGAGAAAATGACCAAATACCTATCAGAAAATCTTTAGGATTATTCTCTTGATACAATCTGAAAATTTAACTGTATACTTGCTAATCAAATAATTATTTAAAAAATGAGCGATCAATCATTAAAGCACCCACCCGCACTGTGGACCCTATTTATGTCAGAAATGTGGGAACGATTCTGTTACTACGGAATGCGTACCCTATTGACTTTATTCTTGGTTAAGTCCCTTCTAAAAGGAGATGCACAAGCATCTTTAATATATGGAGCTTATACCGCCTTGGTTTATGCAGCGCCTGTTTTGGGTGGTAGAATGGCAGATAAGTTTTTAGGATATAGATACGCTATTATACTTGGTGCCATCCTGATGGCAATAGGTGAGTTTTTAATGGTTGCAGGAACGGACTTTTTGGGATTAGACGCCGGCCTAAGAGAAAGCTTAATGCTTGTAGGTATGGGGGGATTAATTGTGGGAAATGGATATTTTAAAGCCAACATATCTACAATTGTAGGAAAACTATACAACGATGGTGACCCTAGGAGAGATTCTGGATTTACCATTTTTTATATTGGAATAAACATAGGGGCTCTTTTGGCTACAACCGTTGTTGCCTATGTGGGTGAAACCTATGGTTTTGAATACGGATTTGGACTTGCAGGTTTGGGTATGCTTGCCGGCCTTTTCATTTTTTGGGGAGGTAGAGACAAGTACGAACATGTTCCCAACATCGCTATCACAGAATTGGGCAAGAAAAAAAGCCTTGGGGGTTTTAAATTGTACCAAGTGATTACCGTTGGATCTCTTTTGTTGATTCCATTGAGTTATGTCTTGATTTCTCAAAATCAAATTTTACAGTACATACTTGTTGCCATATTTATCTATGTAGCCTACCAATTAATTTCTGCGGGAATCAAAGAAGGTAAGGTGTGGAGAGATCGCATGATTGCCTTAGTAATTATGATGGTGGTTAATGTGATCTTCTGGGCGTGTTTTGAGCAAGCCGGTACTTCATTGACCCTTTTTGCAGATAGAAATGTAAATAGAGAGATTTTTGGTTGGTTAATGCCTGCCTCAATGACTCAGTTCTTTAATCCCTTTTTTATTGTGACTTTTGGGTCTTTCTTTTCTTGGATGTGGATCAAGTTGAGTAAAATGGGTAAAAACCCATCTATTCCTATGAAGTTTTCTTTTGGAATCCTTCAATTGGGATTGGGATTCTTGGTAACGCTTGTAGGTTTGTTATTTGTTAACGATGCCTTCCAAGTGCCTCTTTTGACTTTGGTTTTCCTTTACATGTTGCATACTACTGGTGAACTTTTTGTAAGCCCCATTGGACTTTCTATGGTAACCAAATTGGCTCCAAAGAGTATTGCTGGAACAGCAATGGGAGGATGGTTCCTTTCTTTTGCTATGGCCAATTATTTAGCAGGAGCTATTGCAGCACTTAGTGGGGCAGAAGAAGGCTCTGAGGCATTGACTCTGGCGGAGGGATTAGACAAGTACATAGCAACCTTCTCTATTATAGGTTATGTATTGGTTGGGTTCGCTATTTTGTTGGCATTGCTCAAGAAGCCTATCAATAAATTAATGCACGGTGTTGAGTAGTCTCAACAGTTAATTATATACTAAAAAGGGGAAGCAAAAGCTTCCCCTTTTTTTGTGCGCATTTTCTTACCCGTTTAGAGCCAATTATATGTATATTGAAGGGATGAAACGACTCGGTTAAAAAATCATACTCAAATGAAAAATTTATTAACGGTTCTTGGAATATTTTTTACCATGATCTCCTATTCTCAGGAGGTGCAGTGGATGACTTTTGAAGAAGCTGTGGAAGCCAATAAAATCCAACCCAAGCCTATGTTGGTGGATATTTATACCGATTGGTGTGGCTGGTGTAAGCGCATGGAAAAGGATACGTATTCTAATGTAAAGCTGGCAGAGTACATCAATCAAAACTTTTATCCGGTAAAACTAGATGGTGAGGATAAGAATACTATTACCTTTAACGGCAAAGACTATGAGTTTATTAAGCAAGGAAAAAGAGGGTATAATGAACTGCCTGCTGCTTTGATGAACGGAAAGCTAAGCTACCCAACCACCGTGTTTTTAGATTCAAAATATCAGCTAATAAAGCGTATTCCAGGGTACATTACCTTGGATAAAATGGAACCCATTGTGGTATATCTATCTCAGGGAAAGTATTTGGATACTCCTTGGGAAGACTTTAGTAGGGATTACGTACTTACTTTTTAGGGTCTTCTTTGTGAACCCATTGGTCTAAAGCTTTGTAGAGCGTTTCATCAGCCATGTAGGCTCCTTGCTTCATCAACTCAAACATTTCCATTTCTCTCAGGGTTTTATAGGCTTTTTTGCCTCTAAAAAACTCTAGTTTATTGGTTGCTTGAAGACCGGGAAGTATATCTTTCCAATCCTGAGATAATAAGTCTACGGTGGGGTCATTTACCTTTACAAGTATCATGTAAGCCTCTGCATCATCAAACCTAACGGTCATGATTTCTGTAGCGTGAATACGTTCTACGTATTGGCACTTTTCTAGGGCTTTTTCAAAAACCACATCAGAGAAGATGTCCATTACTTCATCCGCCTTTTCTATCTCATCGGATTTGAGTGCATCCCATCTTTCTTTGTCAATTCCTTGGGTGGCAAGAAAGACACCAAACTCCTCGTGCATCTGTTCAAATTCCTCTTTGGTTAGTCTTCTGTACTTCATGGCGGTAATGTAAAAGTCCCTGAAAATTTTTGCAAAGCTACCACAAAAACCTCAAGGGCAAAAAGGTCACATGGGTAAATTAAGTAAGCTCTGCGCATAGACCTAATTCACTTGCTGATATTATTTAAAATGTATCTTTGAAAACAAATCAAAATGTCTTGTATGTCTGTTATTAAAAAGGGTTTATTGGTATTTGCTGTATTGCTTTCTCAGCTTGGGTTATCTCAAGTTACGGGCTTGTGGAAGGTTATGAAAATCAGAGTGGCGGGTGAGGAAACTTTTCCCGTGGCCCAATGGATCAGGATACATGACAATGCACGTTTTGAATCGGGTCATGGTGGCCTACAGCACGAGCAAGGTCTTTGGATGATCAACGGCTATAGCTTAACACTAGAAGCGGACAATAGAGTTAAAGATACCTTGGGGCCCTTTGAAGTAAGTTACCCTGGTGATTACATGGCTTGGACCCGACGCGAAGGAGATGTTTTAGTCGAGGTATTTTTTGAACACGTTAGAGAAATCCCCCAAAGTTTTGTAGATAGAGCTCGCGGTATATGGGTCTTACAATCTTTTAAGACCGGCAGTTTTGATAGAACATCAGAAATGAGAGGGGATGGTTCTGGATATTTAGAACTTACTTGGAATGGTTTGTTTACCATGACGTTTCCCGGAAAAAACACCCAAAAGGGTAAGTATTGGGTAGATTATAAAGAACCCTATATAGCACTTTACCCAGATGACGGTAAGCCCAGTGAATTCAGCCTGAATTTTGACAAGGAAATTATGGTTCTTACTCACGGAATGGAAGAGTGGAGGTTAAAAAGAGTCCTTCAAAAGCCTTAAAGTTTTCATGGCAATCCGTAATTTCGGAGTCTAAATCTCACATGATGGAATCACAACGTCCCCTTATTTTAGTCGCCAATGATGACGGAATTACCGCCCCTGGAATACGCGCATTGGTCAAGGTAATGAATACCCTTGGGGATGTTATAGTTGTAGCCCCAGATGGTCCACAATCTGGAATGGGCCATGCCATCACCATTGAGGGAATTCTCAGGTGTGATAAAGTAACTATTTCTAAAGGCCCTCAGCAGGAATATTCTTGTTCGGGAACTCCTGTGGATTGTGTGAAATTAGCCATGAACCAAATCGTTCCTAGAAAACCCGACCTTATTGTTTCTGGAATCAATCACGGGTCAAATTCTTCCATTAATGTTTTGTATTCTGGGACCATGTCGGCAGCAGTAGAAGGAGCCCTAGAAGGGATTCCTTCTGTTGGTTTCTCCATGTTGGACTACAGTTGGGATGCTGATTTTTCGGCCGCAGAGCCCTACATAAAACGAATTGCTCAAGAAGTATTGGCTAAGGGATTACCAGATGGAGTGTGTCTCAACGTCAATATTCCCAAAGTTTCTGAGGAGCCTTATAAAGGAATTAAAGTATGTCGCCAAGCTCGTGCCAATTGGGTAGAAGAGTTTGATGCAAGAAAAGATCCCAGAGAGCGTTCTTACTATTGGCTAACCGGTAGATTTGAGAATTTTGACCGGGGACAAGATACCGATGAATGGGCATTGGAAAACAATTACCTTTCTATGGTTCCCATTTCTATAGACATGACTTCTCATGACCAATTAAGTAATTTAAATGGCTGGAAACTATAAACTCACTCGATACGAGAAACTCCTAGGTTTTCTAGTAGGGGTACTTACCCCTGTTTTTGGAATCACGGTGATGTATGATATTTACCCTGAGTTACAACGCATAGATTTAATAGATAATGATGCTCTTAAAATCATCATTACTCGGGTCAGTACCTTTGGGCTCATACTCAATGCTATTTTGTTTTTTACGGCCATTCAACTCAATAGAGACAAGGCGGCTAGTGGGATTCTTTCTGCTTGCATCCTTTTTGTTTTCCTTTTGATTGTTTACAAATTTCTACTCTAGCTATTCAGGTGTTTAGCTTTGGGTCTTACCTTTGTTTTGCAAGGGTTGGACAGAGGCCTTTCGGCGAAAGCCTCCAACCTTAAAATATTGATGGATGAAGTATTACGTAATTGCTGGAGAAGCTTCTGGGGATTTGCATGGTTCTAACCTTATGAAGGAATTGAAGCTAAAAGATCCCGAGGCGCAATTTAGGTTTTGGGGTGGCGATTTAATGGCAGAGGTTTCGGGTCATTCTCCTGTGAAACACTATAAAGACCTTGCTTTTATGGGGTTTTTGGAGGTAGTTCAAAATTTGCGAACCATTATGTCCAATATGTCCTTTTGTAAAAAAGATGTATTGGAATATGCTCCAGATGCCATCATTTTTATTGATTACCCTGGTTTTAATTTGCGCATTGCCGAGTATGCGAAGACTCACGGTATTAAGACCATATATTATATTTCTCCTCAGATTTGGGCCTGGAAAAAGGGACGTATAAAGCAGATCAAAGCCAATGTAGACAAGATGCTTGTAATCCTTCCTTTTGAGAAACCCTTTTACCAAGAGTTGGATTATTCTGTAGATTTTGTGGGTCACCCGCTTTTAGATGCCATAGAACAAAGACAGCAGGCTCAAATCGAAAGCTCATTCCATCCCTCCTCAGAAAAACCTGTGATCGCATTACTTCCCGGTTCTAGAAAGCAGGAGATTTCTTCTGTATTACCCACCATGGTTGAGGTTGCAAGGCAATTTCCAGAATATCAATTTTGTGTAGCGTGTGCACCTTCTCAAGAAGTGTCTACTTACGAGCAAATGGCCCCCAATGCCCCCGTGCAATGGGTAAAGGGAAAAACCTATGATTTATTAGAAAAATCTCATGCGGCTATTGTTACTTCAGGAACCGCAACGTTAGAGACGGCCCTGTTTAAAGTCCCAGAAATTGTGGTTTATAAAGGGAGTTCTGTCAGTTACCTTATAGCCAAACAATTGGTAAAGATTAAGTACATAAGTCTGGTGAATTTAATTATGGACAAGCCAGTGGTTACTGAGCTTATTCAAGGGGATTATACGGTTGATAAAACAGCCGGGGAACTGCGTAAAATTCTGGTTGGAGAACACAGAAAAAGTATGATGACAGAATATGAAGAATTAAATCATAAATTAGGGGGAGCGGGAGCATCTGCTAGAGCCGCTCAAGAAATTATAGACTTTATATGATTCGTATTTTTTTAGTCCTTTTTGGATTGCTGGTTTCTGCTCCTTCCTTTGGCAAGGGCTATGCTACCAAACTGCGAGTAAGACTTTTTAGTAACTCTGTCCTTTCCAAAGCGCAGGTAACTTCTAAATCGGGCGATTACTATCTAATCGCCCTGAATTCCAATAGACAAGTAATGGATACCCTCGTGGATATTCACCCTCAACAAGTCCAGAGATTGGTGACTGCAACGGTAACTACAGAAGGGGTGTCTCTTTCTCTTTCTGGAGAAGATTTAGGAGCGTATCCTGGTGTGGCTATGGTTTCTTCTGATACCCTAGCTCATTGGATTGTAAAGGGAAGTGGAAAGGAAAGGGTATATACCGGGAATTTAGAATTTTGGCCCTTTGGAACTCAACTTCATCTGATCAACACCGTTTACCTAGAAGAGTATATTGGAGGTGTAGTAGAATCGGAAGGGGGACATGTGGATTATGAGGAATACCTAGCAGCACAAGCTGTTTTAGCTAGGACATGGGTTTTAAAAAATCTGGATAAACACAGCTCTGAAGGATATAATGTAAAAGATGATCAATCTTCACAGGCGTACTACAGTATGGCCTATTTGCAAAACTCTCAAGCCATTCTATCTGCGGTGAGGCGTACACGAGATTCTGTATTGGTCAATGGAAGCTATGAATTAATTCTTTCTGCCTTCCATTCTAATTCGGGAGGTCAAACAGCAAATTCGGAGGATGCGTGGAGTCAAGAAGTTTCTTATTTGAGAAGTGTTCCCGATTCGTTTTCTATGGGTGGAGATAAAACCTATTGGACTGTAAATCTCCCAAAGGCAAGGGTACATCAGTTTGTTTCTAGATACTTTGGAGTAAAGGATTCGGATCCTGCCTTACATACTGCCATCTCCCAATTTAAACAAGACTCTAGAAAGGCCACATTTTCATTTTCCGGTAGAACCATGCCCCTTAAGCATTGGAGAACACAATTTGCTTTGAGGTCTACCTTTTTCTCTGTGGAATCGATAGAAAACGAGTATATATTCCATGGGAGAGGATTTGGCCATGGCGTAGGATTGTCTCAAGAAGGAGCTATGATTATGGCTCAACGTGGATTCCCCTACAAAGAAATCATATCCTTTTACTACCGTGACGTAATTTTAACCCATAAGGATCAGGTGAAGTAAGGAGTATATTGGGTAAAAAGCCCATGATCAAATACCCACTTACCCTTTGTATTACTTCTTTTTTTTTGAGTTGGAGCCTTTTCTATTGGGCCCTTCCCAAGGACCATTTAGGATGGGCAGCCACTGGGTTTTTGCTTTTTGCCTTACTCCTTTCTCTCCCAAGGTTTCTTTTCTCTCGATTGTTGTTAATGACTTTTTTTGTTTTTGGAGCAGCGGTTAGGTATGTTCAATATCAAAGGCTTCCCGACCCGGTCATTCCTCAAAAAGTAATTTGTGAAATCGTATCTGTCCAGCCGGTGAGGGAGTTGGGAGGTAAAGGAATTGCTAAGGTTTGGGATAGAGAAGGTATGTTTTTGGGTTCTTATCAATGGTATTCCAATTCTCTTCCGGAAAGTAGCTGGTGGTGGACACGTGCAAGGCCAAGGGTCTCTTGTGACGACCCCTTGCCTGGAGGCTTTTCGGCTTCTAGTTATTTATATACTCAAGGATTTTCTGGGTCTGTCTTTTTTGATTTTATAACTCCTCTCAAAGGGACTAAAATACAACGTGGTAGAAGGTATAGAGTAAAGGTGTTTTTTAAAAAACACCTACCAAGTCATTGGGGATTAGCTCTTGCCTTGACCACAGGGGACAAAGAAGGCTTGTCTAAGGGCTTCAAAGAAAAGTGTCGTGTATTGGGTATTTCTCATGTCATGGCAATCTCGGGTCTGCACGTTGGAATTGTGGTGGGGGGGATTTATGGATTGCTCTTTGGATTGAGACGTTGGATATTTTTAAGAATTACCATCACGCTTTTAGCTGGATTGGGTTTTGTTTGGTTTGCAGGCAGTCCCCCATCTGCACAAAGAGCTTTGTGGGTCTTATCATTCTATTGGACATGCAAGGGGTTAAATAGAAATTTCTCAATAGAAATTGCTCTTGGGGTAACTCTTTTTTGCATGGCCCTTTTTAGGCCTTATTTGCTTTTTTCTATTGGGCTTCACCTCTCTCTCGCAGCTGTTTTGGGAATACGTGGAATTCAAAATATATCCGGGCGTTTCTTGCGTAAAGTGCCTACTGTTTTAGGAAGGTGGATGGGAATGTCCTTGTCAATTTCTATAGGAGCGCAATTGGGAACCTTGCCTATAATTATTCTGTATTTTAATTCCTTTCCCATGTATTTTTTATGGAATAATCTGTGGGCAATTCCTGCCTTTACTCTTTTGCTTTATTCTTTGGTTATTGGAATTTTCTTGGGCTTTACGGGTTGGGATTTGGGAACTCATGTTTGGTTTCAAATCATTTCTGAAGGTCAAGGCTGGCTGAGTAATTGGGTAACGGTTAATTCTCTCTTGCCAGGTGCTCAATGGTTGTATTTATTTCCATCCAGTCTCTTTTGCTGGGTTTTAGGTGGTGTCATTGGCATTGCCCTTTTTAGTTCCCACAGGCGTGCTAAATGGGCTCTTCTGGGAACACTGATTGGAATCCTTCCGTGGTTATGGGAATCTCCATCTATGCAGGAAAAGTCTTTTTGTATTTGGGGTAGACCGGCTCATTGTAGTACAGTAAATGGCAAGATAGAATTGGTGGTTACTCCTAAGGATTCTACGATGGCCTACCAAAAACTAGAACACCTTCTTGCTGGAAGAGCCTATCATTCAGCACGTTTAATAATTAAATCTGAAGCCCCGTAATGCATGTGGTCCACTCCTGTTGAACTCTCTATTTGAGACGGCTTTTTTTGTAACTTGTGGTTGATAACAAACTACTATGTCTCAAGTTCCGCAACTACTTGCCCTTTTTAAAAACGTTCGCCTAAGATCAGAATCCATTTGTGCTCCTTTACAGACTGAAGATTACGTTATTCAGGCAGACGAATTTGTGAGCCCTCCTAAATGGCATTTAGCTCATACTACTTGGTTTTTTGAAACCTTTGTACTTTCTCTAGAAGAAAATTATGAAGTCTATGACACTGATTTTTCATTTTTGTTTAATTCCTATTACAACCATGTTGGAGAGAGAACCATAAGGTATCAGAGAGGTCATATTACAAGACCTACAGTACATGAGGTGTATAAATATAGAAAGCATGTAAATGCGCAAATCACTGCTCGTTATCCAATGTTTTCTGATGAGCAAAGAAAGAGACTCCACTTAGGGTTGCAGCATGAACAACAACATCAGGAACTATTGTGGTATGACATACACTACACATTGAGTAGAAATCCTTTGTTTCCTGCCTACCAAAGTACGGACCCACTTTATATAAAACCCACAGATGAATCTGAAAAGTGGATTTCATTTGACAAAGAAATTACCTCCATTGGCCATAGTGGAGAGGGGTTTTGTTTTGACAATGAAAAGAATGCTCATGAAGTATTAATTCTTCCATTTCAAATCTCCACGGAATTGGTTACCAATAATCAATACATGGAATTTGTTGGGGACGGTGGGTATGAAAATTTTGAATTCTGGCTAGCCGAAGGCTGGGATTGGGTAGAAAAAGAAAACATTAAGAATCCCTTATATTGGAATTTGCGAGAAGGGGAATGGCATCAATTTACCCTGGGCGGCAATCAATTACTCATTGGCGATGAGCCCTTGCGTTGTATAAGTTTTTTTGAAGCTGACGCCTACGCCCGATGGCGTGGTTGTAGACTTCCCACCGAATTTGAGTGGGAACATGCTTCAACTGTTTTGGACTATGGCAACCTTTGGGAATGGACTCAGTCCGCCTACACGGCCTACCCTGGATTTAGTATTGCAAAAGGTGCCCTAGGGGAATACAATGGGAAATTCATGATTAATCAAAAGGTTTTAAGAGGTGGCTCTGTGGCGTCTCCAGAAGGGCATGTAAGGCCTACCTATAGAAATTTTTTTCACCCTCATTTACAATGGATGTACTCCGGAATCCGATTGGCTAGATAAAATATCTATGAACACAGAGACCAAAGATACCCTAACTTCTTTTGGACGCGCGGTTTTGGAAGGATTGCAAAAAAATCCAAAGGAATTGCCCACCAAATATATCTATGATGAAATAGGGGATGCCCTTTTCCAACAAATCATGGAATTGCCAGAATACTACCTAACTCGAGCGGAGTTTGAGATTTTTTCTTTCAATAAATCAGACATAGCAAAACAAATGGCCTCCAGGGGTGCATTTCGCTTGGTGGAACTAGGTGCGGGAGATGGGGTAAAATCAAAAATTATTATCAAAGAATTACTAGAACAGAATGTAGAATTCACATATACTCCTGTGGATATTTCTGCCCATGTTTTAGATGCCATGACAGAGGATTTTGGTAGTGAATTTCCGAGTTTAGATATGCAGCCTATGGCTGCTGATTACTTTGAGGCTTTAGAAAACCTTAAAGCAGACTGCACCCCAATGGTTATTATGTTTTTGGGTTCCAATCTTGGGAATTTTGAAAGAGATGGTATCGTTCAATTATTGGACAAGGTCTCGGGCTTCATGAATGGAGCAGATGGGTTGTTCTTAGGGGTAGATCTAATGAAGGATCCTAAGAAGGTATTGGCGGCCTACAAAGACTCCCAAGGAGTCACTGCTGCCTTTAATAAGAACTTATTAGTAAGGATGAATAAAGAACTGGGTGCTGACTTTGACCCCGATGAGTTTTATTTCTATCCTAATTACGATCCTATTTTGGGTGGGGTGCGAAGTTATTTGGTGAGTAGCAGAGCTCAGGACGTTTACTTTTCGGAATTAGAAACCCGTATTTCTTTTGGTAGAGGTGAGGCCGTGTTCACAGAGGTTAGTCAAAAGTTTAGTCGACAAATGCTCGCGGATTTAAGAGATCAATCTGGATTTGTTTACGATGCCGAATGGAGGGATTGTACACATGGTTTTGTGAATCTATTGTGGAGAAAGAATGAGTAGAAGAAATTTATCATCCTCCTGAATAGGCTAAAAGTACTCGGGAAAACCCTAAGGATTATCAATCTTGACGGAACCTTTTACGTGATCAAAAAAGGAGGAAAGTCTCATAATATTTAATCACTACACCAATACCTAGGAGGTACAAACGCTATTTTACCTAGATGATATTGATAAGATGGCGAATGTTGATAGGGTGGTGCCTGCCCAAGTAAACTAAATTTCTTTCTTGAGTTCACCGGTTAGTTCCTCGGGTTTAAGGTGTTGAACTTCTCCGTCCACCACAATGCTAATCTCCCCGGTTTCTTCCGAAACGATAATACACAAGGCATCAGTCTTTTCGGCAAGTCCAACCGCAGAGCGGTGGCGCAAGCCAAACCGAGCGGGAAGAGTAGTGGAATCCGATACGGGGAGAATGGACCGAGCAGATAGTATTTGGTTTCCGTTAATGATAACCGCTCCGTCGTGGAGGGGACTTTCTTTGTGAAATATGGACTCCAAAAGCCTGTGGCTCAGAACGGCGTCAATTTTATCTCCGCTATCCACATAAAATCCCAAGGGCATTTTGCGGGTTACCACAATAAGGGCGCCTGTGAGGGAAGAGGCCATATTTTTACAGGCTTCAGCCAACTCGGTTACATTAGTGGTTGTATCTGATTTTTTTAGGCTAATAAAATTCTTCCAAAACCCCTTTTTTCCTCCCAGATTGGTTGATCCTAAAACCAAAAGGAACTTTCTAATTTCTTGCTGAAATACCACGATCAAAGCAATAAATCCCACGCCTATAAATTGGCCCAGTACCTCACTGAGAAGTTCCATGTTCAAAGCGCCAACCAGCTTCCATATTAGGTATATGGCCGTCACTCCAATAAAAATATTAATGGCAGCGGTGCCCTTTACAAGTTTGTATAGTTGATAGATAAGCCAACTGGCTAAGACGATGTCTAAAATATCAAAAAAGCCAATGTCTATTAGCGTATTCATTGGGTAAAAGGTAGGGTTTTTTCTAGGAGTTTTATGGCTTGTGAGGCTTCTTTTGCATCATGGACTCTCAAAATATTGGCACCTCTTTCTAGGGCCAGTGCATTAAGTACACTGGTTCCATTTAGAGAATCTTCAGGAGATATTTCTAAGGTTTTGTAAATCAATGATTTTCTAGAAAGTCCTACGAGTAATGGTTCGTTTAAAACGGAAAACTCAGAAAGCCTAGCAATGAGTTCAAAGTTTTGCTCGGAGGTCTTGGCAAATCCTATTCCTGGATCTACAATGACATCGCTCACTTTTTTTTCCCTCAATCGGAATAGTTTTTCAGAAAGGCTAAATATGATTTCTCCCAAAAGATCCTCGTATTGAGTTTTCTGCGTCATGTTTTGAGGGTTTCCTCTAGAATGCATGCATATATACGGAACTTGGAGCTCCGATAGGGCATCAAACATTTCGGGGTCAAGGTCACCGCCTGAGATATCATTTACCATATGAGCGCCTGACTGTATGGCTTTGTTCGCCACTTCGGCTCTAAAGGTGTCTACAGAAATCAGAGCATTGGGGAGGTGTTCCCTTATAATACTGATGGCAGGCGCCAATCTTTCCCATTCCGTTTCTGGAGAAATGTCTTGGGCGCCCGGTCGAGTAGAATATCCTCCTAGGTCCAAAATATCGGCTCCATCTGCAATGAGTTTATGGGCTTGAGCCAGAACTTGACTCGGACCTGAGAGTCTTCCGCCATCGTAAAAGGAGTCCGGTGTAATGTTGAGTATCCCCATTACCTTAGCGGTGGATAAGTCAAGTAGGGTTCCTGCGCAATTAATAGAGGTTTTCAATGTAATTACATTTAATTTTCTCACGTTATTTCGGGTTTTGAACCCTTTTCGAAAGAGGTTTTTGAAGTATTTTTTAATGGTATTAATACCCTGCATTTCCCTTCAAAAACTTATCTTTCGGGTTCAAAATGAAATTCGCTATACCTCTGTAAAACTACAAAATGAGCGACACATCCAAAGAATTTGACGAGGTCATATTACAATGTAGGACTTTGTTCGGTAAAAAAATGACTGATTATGGATCGGCTTGGCGCATTTTAAGGCTGCCAAGTCTTACGGATCAGATCTTTATTAAGGCCCAAAGAATCCGAAGTCTCCAAGAAAAGGGAGTTTCTAAGGTTGGAGAGGGTATTGATTCTGAGTTTATAGGTATTATCAATTATTGTATAATGGCTTTGGTTCAGTTGCACAAGGGGATAGTAGATCAACCCGATATGGATATGCCGGAGGCGGTTGCGGCCTATGATCATCATATTGGCATTACCAAACAATTGATGTTGGATAAGAATCACGATTATGGAGAAGCTTGGAGGGATTTAAGAATCTCTTCTCTTACGGATTTGATCCTTCAAAAATTACTTCGCGTAAAGCAAATAGAAGATAACAAAGGGGCAACCTTAGTTTCTGAAGGCGTGGACGCCAATTACATGGATATGATTAATTACTCGGTTTTTGCCTTGATTTTAATGAAAAAAGAATAAAGTATGCAGTTGATTACCTCTCTTTCCAGAATATTTGTTGGCATCCTTTTTATTTTTTCGGGGGCCATAAAGCTCAATGATCCTAAAGGGTTTAGCTACAAGCTAGAGGAATACTTTGCACCCGATGTTCTCAATATGCCCTTTTTAATTGACTATGCCTTGGCTATGGCGGTTCTTTTGGTCATTGTAGAAATTATATTAGGAATAGCCCTTTTGATTGGTTTTAAGCCAAAGGCCACTACCTTTTCTCTTTTGGGAATGATTGTGTTCTTTACTTTTTTAACTTTCTATTCTGCCTACTTTGACAAAGTGACAGACTGTGGTTGTTTTGGTGATGCCATTCCGTTAACTCCTTGGGAGTCTTTCTACAAAGATTTGATTTTGTTAGTATTGATTCTATGGCTTACCCTAAAGCGCAATTCTATTAATTCCCTGATGACAGGCAAGATGCAATGGGCAGTTCTGGGTTTCTTTATCATGGCCAGTGCCGTTTTTGGTAATTATGTACTCAATCATTTACCCGTAATGGATTTTAGACCTTTTGCAGTAGGAAAGGATTTAGTCAAGGGAATGATGTCCGCAGAAGAGTTGGGTCTTGAGCCACCTAAGTTTGAAACTTTTTATGTCCTAGAAAATACGGAGACAGGCGTTCAAGTAGAGGTTACGGCCACCCAGTACGTAGAAGAAAAGCTATATGAAAATAAAAGCCTAAAATTGATTCCAGAGCTGAGTTCAAGTAAACAAATCTCTGAGGGCTATGAACCGCCTATTCACGATTTTGCGATGTATTATCAAGGGGCAGACGTGACCCGATCCGTAATTTGGGCTCCTACCTACATGATGATTTTTGCCAAAGACCTACATACATTAACAGACGAAAATGTAGCTTCCATGATTTCATTGGTGGATGATGCCACTAATTTGCAGATACCGACCATTGTCATAACCAGTACGCCCGAGGATGTGGTTTTGGCATTTTATAAGAAATACCATCCCAACTTTAACTTTGGACTTATGGATGAGACCACTGTTAAAACTATAGTTAGAGCAAATCCAGGGGTATTGCTAATTAGAGGTGGGATTGTAAAAGGCAAGTGGGCTATACAAGATATCCCTTCTGTAGAAGAAATGAAAAATACTCTCCTGTAAATCCATTTACTATGATCAGGAAGTGGATAGATAAACTGGGGTATACTCTATTGGTTTTATGGGGTGTTGCCACACTGGTTTTTATTCTCTTTTCTGTATTGCCAGGGGATCCTGCAAAAATGATGTTGGATCAACGGGAAGATTCAGAATTGTTACGGGCTATCAATGTAAAATACGGATTGGATCAGCCCTTATACATACAGTATGGCTATTTCTTAAATGATCTTTCTCCTATATCATGGCATGTGAATTCAAATAGTCACTTTACTCGAATTCAAAAATATCCTCAAGCGCTTGAAATTGCCTCTTTACCCTCAGGAACATTGGCTCTCAAATGGCCCTACCTAAGAGAGTCCTTCCAAAAAGAGGGCAAGTCCGTAGGTTCCATTATTGCAGAAACCTTGCCAAATACTATGATACTGGCCTTCTTTAGCATTTTACTAGCCATAGTCTTAGGTGTGTTTGTGGGAGTAATTTCTGCCCTTAAGGAAGGTTCTTGGGTAGATAGGTTGGCTACCGTGTTGGGCACTCTAGGAATGAGTTTACCTTCCTTTTTTACGGCTATTCTAATCGCCTGGGTTTTTGGATTTGTTCTTTCTGAATATACCGGGCTATCTATGACAGGAACCTTAAGGACCTACGACCCTTATGGGGAGTCTTCTTACTGGTCTTGGAAAAACTTAATTCTACCGGCTACTACTTTGGGGATGAGACCTCTTGGGGTAATTATTCAATTGACTCGATCTTCTATGTTGGAGGTTCTGCAACAGGACTATATTAGAACTGCTAGAGCCAAAGGCCTGTCAGAAACTCAGGTCGTATGGCGACATGCTCTTAGAAACGCTTTAAATCCTGTTATTACAGCAGCCTCTGGGTGGTTTGCAAGTATGCTGGCAGGCGCTGTATTTGTAGAGTATATTTTTGGATGGAACGGCTTGGGCAAACAAATAGTGGAAGCTCTCAACCAGTTGGATGTCCCTGTTGTAATGGGGGCTGTAATGGTTATTTCTCTACTGTTTGTTGGTGTAAATATGGTCGTTGATCTATTGTATGGCTGGCTAGACCCAAAAGTCAGAAACCAATAAGGGCAAAGCGCATCTTCTTTTTTCTCCTTCTCTCGGTATTCACAATCCAATGCTGATAAATCCCCAGAAAATAATTATTAAAAACCATCCAAAACGTACCTTTGTAAAAACACATTTTGAGATGAGACAAAAAATTGTAGCTGGAAACTGGAAAATGAACAAGACCGTTGCAGAGGGCGCGGATATGGTAAGAGAAATTTCGGATGCTATAGAGTCTGAAGGATTGGACTTAACTACCGTTATTGTTTCACCCCCTTCATTAGCTCTTGAGTCAGTAGTTACCGAGTTGTGGGATGACGAAGCCATAGCTGTTGCGGCGCAAAATTGTCATCAATCCGATAGTGGAGCCTTTACTGGCGAAATCTCGGCACCTATGTTAGCCGATTTGGATGTAGACGCTGTTATCCTTGGTCATTCAGAAAGGCGTCAATACTTTGGAGAAACCAATGAGATTTTGGCTCAGAAAGTGGATTCTGTCCTCAAAAATGAATTGGTAGCAATCTACTGTTGTGGAGAGGTTTTAGAACAGCGCAAATCAGGAGAACATCAGTCCGTTGTTGCCACCCAATTAAAGGAAGCGCTTTTTCATCTTAGCGCCGATGATTGGGATAATATTGTGATTGCCTATGAGCCTGTATGGGCCATTGGTACAGGAGAAACGGCAACTCCTGAGCAGGCACAAGAAATGCATGCCTACATACGTTCGGTAATAAAAGAAGCCTACGATTCTGAGACTGCCAATGGAGTAAGCATACTCTACGGTGGTTCTTGTAAGCCAAGCAATGCTCACGATATATTTAGTCAGCCCGACGTAGATGGAGGTTTGATTGGTGGTGCTTCACTGATTGCAGACGACTTTATCGAATTGGTTAGAATTATGGAGAAATACGCAGAGTAATGGATTACTCTGAATACACCTTTACCCTTTCGGAACTTGATCCCTGGAGGGATGTGTTGATTTCCATACTCTCTGAATACCCCTTTGAGACCTTTCAGCATACAGATTCTGGAATTCAAGGTTATATACAAACCGAATTCGATTCTGAGGATTTACTTGTGAATTTGGACACTCAAATGATGCCAGGGATAGATGTTAAATGGGAGCGTGTTTTGGTCGAAACAGAAAACTGGAATCAAACCTGGGAAAGTCATTTTGACCCCATTTTAATTGATGACCAATGCTATATACGAGCTTCTTTTCATCCAGCCAAACCGGAAGTTCCCTTTGAGATTGTAATTGATCCCAAAATGGCATTTGGAACAGGTCATCACCAAACCACTCATATGATGGCTCAATGGATTTTAGAAAATTCATGGGAAGATCAAAGCGTTTTAGACATGGGGTGCGGGACTTTAGTTTTAGGGATTTTAGCTAGGCTCAAAGGCGCTAAAAGGGTTGTTGGAATAGATATAGATGAATGGGCTTATGATAATGCAGTTCTCAATTGTACGACCAACAATTGCTCTGATATTGAGGCTGTATGCGGAGATGCTTCCGCGCTTGACGCTTATGCAAAGGGTGAGTTTGATCAGATTATTGCCAATATCAATAGGAATATTTTGATAGATGATCTTGCTGCCTATACTCGAGTATTAAAGAGTGGAGGTCATTTGTTCTTGTCGGGATTTTACCCAGAAGATCGCGAAGTTTTGGAAGGTGTGGGTATAACTCTAGGGTACACTTTTATTGGACAGAAGAACAAGGGGGATTGGACCTCCTTACATTGGAAACTAAACGCGTAATAATGTGTACAAGATTTTTGCGTTTTCCTCATAGACCCCTAAGAAATTCATGAAAAGAAGTCTACTCATATTTCTGTTGCTTTCCATCACTATGGTGGCCAATGCCCAACGTCTAAAAAAATTCTCTGAGGATCCTGTTGCATATTCAGAAGACTTACAACGCTTTTTGACCGATAGAGACAAGGATTTAGGTAAGGCTCTTTTTGAGCAGGTTTCTCCAATGCTCAATGATGGGACATTTGAAGGAGTGAATTTTGCCCATTTAGTGACGGTCTCTAATAACCTTCTCAAGAAGAGAGTTATGGACCTGGATTCTTGGTATGCTTTATTTATGGTGTGTCAATCCCTTTCTCAGCAAGATTCAGATGTAGACTATTATTCTGCGTTTTTGAGTGACCTAGCGATTTTTACAAAACGGACTCAATCTAGAGACACTGACAGATACTTGCGAACTCTGTTGACCTGCGTTTCAGATTCTGCTCTTTTTGACGACGGTAAGGTAAGCTGGGTCAATGAAACGGGAGGATATGAATTTGTCTTTGAACAAGAGAACCCCGTCTTTTTATATGAAGACATAGACCTTTGGGGCTATTACAAAACAGATTCTACCCAAATAGTGGCTACAAGCGGAAGATATTTTCCAAAGACCAATGAATTTAAGGGAAACGGAGGGGAGATTTATTGGATCCGTGCAGGAATCTCTAAGGATAGTCTGTATGCTGAATTGGGATCCTTTGTGATAGATATGACAAGAGGGACTTACACTTCCGACTCCACCCTATTGTATTCTTCATATTACGTTACGGAACCTATTTATGGGGTTTATGAAGAAAAGCTCACCTCTAGGACGTCCTCTAACAAGGCAATATATCCAAGATTCACTTCCTATGATTCTGATGTATTGGTTTCGGATTTTGTACCCGGAGTAGACTACAAAGGAGGGTATTCTTTAATGGGGAACAAGGTTTTTGCCTCAGGAGCAGAAGGGCAAAAGGCAGAGTTCACCTTTAAGTATGAGGGGAAACCACAAATGAAGATTAAGGCCAACAGGTTCTTGTTAAGCACCCATTATTTCTCTGCCCAAGAGGCCTATATTTGGGTTAAGATGGGGGATTCAGATTCTCTCTTTCACCCCAAGTCCTCCATGCGGTATGTTCCCGAAAAGAAGGTTTTGACCGTTACCCGAGTTCCAGAAGGCATGGCTAAGGCCCCTTATGGAGACACCTATCACGATGTTGATATATTTTTTGAAAACCTAACCTGGAAATTGACCGATTCTCAGATGTATCTGGGAAACCTCAATATGGGGTCCGTTTCGCCTGTGTTTTTTGAATCCGAAAATTACTTTAGGGGAGAGAGGTATTCTGCTGTTCAGGGATTAGCAGATATCAATCCTTTGGTTTATATCTCGGAGGTTACCCGATACTATGGGAGGGATGAGCTCACATTGGATCAAATGGCCGATGGTCTCAAAATGGACAGGCTTTCTACCCATAGAATGATGATGCAAATGGCTATTCAGGGTTTTGTCTACTATAACACAGAGACTGAGGATATTAGGGTAAAAAAGAAAACCTTTGACTATATACTCAACTACAAAAGGGATAGAGATTATGATGTAATTAGGTTTGTCTCTGCAAAGCAATCAGGGGTTAACGCTTCAGTGTCCTTGTTGGATTATGATATGGAGATACAAGGAATTTCTGGAATAGCCCTTTCGGATTCTCAAAAGGTAGTAATGTACCCTTACGGAAAAATCATTACCCTTCACGAGGGTTTGGATTTTGACTTTGATGGGAAGATAGCAGCGGGTAGATTTTCTTTTTGGGGACAAGAATTCTTTTTTGACTACGATCAGTTTAGGGTAAATATGTCTGCCATTGACTCTATGCGCTTTAAAGTGGAGTCCTTTACAGCTACATCTGATGGTAGACGGAGTTTAGTGGATGTAAAAACGGTTCTTCAAAACATTAATGGCGAACTTCTAATTGACAAACCCAATAATAAGTCAGGACTAGAACAGTATCACGAGTATCCTATATTTAAGTCCGGTAGGGAAAGTTATATCTACTATGATAGAAAGGATATTCATCAAGGGGTTTACGATAGAGAACGCTTCTTTGTAGAGATTGCTCCCTTTGAAATTGATTCTCTAGACAACGCATCTACCGCAGGTTTAAAGTTTGATGGTACCTTTACCAGTGCCGGTATTTTTCCGGTAATGCAAGAGGAGATGACCGTCCAAAAAGATTATTCTTTAGGTTTTGAAACCAATACACCTCCCACGGGTTTGATAGCCTATGGAGGATTGGGAACCTTTACCAATAAGCTCACTCTGAGTAACCAAGGTTTAAGAGGGGATGGAAGCATAGACTACTTGACCTCCCACGCTGAGTCTAATGACTTTATTTTCTTCCCAGACAGTACCAATGGAGTAGCGCAAAATTTCGAAATTCAGTCTCAAATGGCCAATGTAGAATATCCTCATGTAACCGGGATTGGGGTAGGTTACCATTGGGAGCCCTTAGTTGATATTTTGTATTCCACCTCCAGAGATTCTGCTTTTTCTCTCTATGATGATATTGGGATGAGGGCAGTAGGGACCTTAGATTATTCTCCCCAAAGACTGGGTGGAGATGCCTTGATTTCTTATTTGGATGCGGAGAACAAAAGTGAAGACTTTACCTTTAAAAACAGAATGTTTGAATCACCAGAAATGAGTTTTAGGGTAAGAGCCCAAAGCGATTCACCGTGGGGATTTAGTTTAGAACACGCTAGAGGTTTTGTAAATTTTGAATTGAATAAAGGAGAATTTACCATAAATGATTCGGCTTCATTTATGAGCTTTCCTATAAATCAATACACAGCCTTTATGGATTTTGCGGAGTGGCAAATTCCTGAAAAGTCACTAGAGGTCAAAAAGAAAGCAGCCCCTGGAGTACCTGCTTCTAAAATGATTTCCGTTCACAAAAGACAGGACAGCTTACAATACATGGCCTCAGGTGCTAAGTTTTATTTAGATAATAGTTTATTAGAAGGTTTTGGAGTTCCTGTTATTGAGGTTGCAGATGCAAGTATTGTTCCCGACTCTGGTTATGTTGCCATTGACCCAGCTGCTCAAATGAGAACCTTGCAGCACGCACAAATCACTGCCCAAAGAGCCAACCAATTCCACAAGTTTTTTGAGGGAGCTATCAAAATATCTTCCCGCAATAAATATTCTGGATCAGCAGATTATGAATATATAGATGATGAAGGAACTCCCTGGCCCTTGCACTTTGCAAGTCTAAGTGTAGATACTTCGGGAACTACTATAGGAACTGCAACGGTAAAGGAAGAAGAAGGATTTTATATGTCTCCATTCTTTCAGTTTTATGGAAAGGTTGAGCTCAATGCCAAGAGACGACACCTGTTCTTTAATGGGTATACTTTAATTCAACAGGTATGTGATAATATAAATACGACATGGTTTAAATTTAAATCAGAAATTGATCCCAACAAAATTGTAATTGTACTGCCAGAAGACAACCCTTCTACCCGTGCAGATAACCTCTACAATGGTATTTATATTTCTCCCGATAGTACTTCTGGATATTCTGCATTCTTATCGAGAGAAAGTTCTAAGGCAGATATGGAAATTGTCTCTGCTACAGGAGTTTTATTTTATGACAATGACCTCTCTAGCTATATTGTTACAACACCAGAGAAGTTAAAGAATCCAGAAGGCCCAGGGAATTACTTGGCCTTGGACAATGATAATTGTGTAACGGTAGGTAGAGGGGCACTGACATTTGGAGTAGACATGGGTCAAGTAGAGTTTGCTCCCTACGGGGAAGTTAAACATCAATTAGATGATGGTTATATAGAAGGAGACGTGGTCATAAATATGGATTTCCACTTTAGTGACGCTCTCCTGGAAGCTATTACAGCAAAGTTAAAAGCCGCAACCGACCTCTCGGGTGCAGATGTAGGAAGGACTGCCTATAAAGATTATTTGGGAGAGGCTTTTTCTTCCGAAAAGGACAGGGCGGAATTCTTAGCCGAAATTAACACTACAGGTTTCCCCGAAAAAATGCCAAGAGAGCTTTCACATACTTTTAGTTTTTCCGATGTCCAAATGGAGTACAATCCGGAGACTAGTTCTTTTGTGAGTGTTTCTGATATTGGAATTGGATCCATTGGAAGAGTTCCTATCAATCGAAGGGTAGAAGGGTATCTAGAGGTTATTCACAAAAGAAGAGGAGATGAGTTCTATCTCTACTTTGAATTGGACAACAAACAATATTACTTCCAATTCAAGAGAAACGTAATGAGTTTTTACACTTCGGACAAACCTACAATGCTGATTCTTCAAGAAACCGATTCGGATGATAGATCCGTAAAGGCAAAGGATGGAAAGCCGCCTTTCACCTATAATCAAGCGTCCAAGGGTAAAATGCGATTATTCTTAAGTAAATTTGAGGATTAATGATTCTGCTATGAGTGATTGGAACCCAGAAAGAGAAAGACAAGAAGAAGGACAAGATCAGGTCTTAACCCAAGAAGAAAATGGACATACCATTGTATTGTACAATGATGATGTAAATACATTTGACCACGTTATTCTTTCTTTAATTCAAATCTGTGAACATACAGAAGAGCAAGCTTCTCAATGCGCTCTTATTGTTCACCACAAAGGGAAGTGTGACGTGAAAACAGGAGTGTATTCTGATCTAGAGCCTCAATGCTCAGCCTTATTACAAAGAGGATTGTCTGCAGAGATTCAGTAAATTACCAAGAGGTTGGCATCCGAGTTTATGGGTATGGTGCGATATTATTCGCACATTGCTTCTACCAAACTAACTAATAAACAAAGCTGTAAGTCTTAAAAGAAGTAAGTTGGAATTGGGATCCTAACTGTGACAATAGCTGTCCATTTGTACCAGGCAAAAAGAACAATACATCTATTGCTCAGGTGGACGATATGCTAGCCTTTGAGGTGATAGCATGCCCAAATCCATACGTAGAGACCTTTAGTGTAGATCTTCAGACTGAGTATGATAGAAAGGTGAACATATCCATTCACAATATGAATGGACAGGTAAATGAGCAGTACACAGATATTTCTACTTTGGAGAATCCTGAAATGGCAAGAGGACTTGCTGCAGGAATATATTTTGTGACTGTATCACAATCTGGTCAGAACAAGACCGTTAAGGTTAACAAGCTTAGATAGATAAGCGTAAGACTTACCATAATTGGAAGCGCCCGGCAAATGCCTAGCGCTTTTTTGTTTGTATTCTCTTTTTTTAGACCAAAAAGCGTTTTATATTTGCACCCCCAAAGGAGTTAATCCTGAAGGATTGTTTTAATTAACAGGCCGGCTCTGTAGCATAACTGGATAGTGCACTTGACTACGGATCAGGAGGTTCGGGGTTCGAATCCCTGCAGAGTCACAACCAAAACCCCCACGTGAAAACGTGGGGGTTTTTTTATTCCCAACTTCGAGCAAGTCGAAGACTTAAGTGAAGAA
>ENA-OUOG01000709-OUOG01000709.1-marine-metagenome-genome-assembly--contig:-NODE-709-length-42083-cov-4.486264_pt1 | contig 42083 bp, 31 predicted proteins | sample MGYA00248635_ERZ508505 | MGnify/ENA primary metagenome ERZ508505 (study PRJEB26176, sample SAMN06267871) | marine metagenome | isolation source: Saanich Inlet, British Columbia, Canada | place: Pacific... | reverse complement strand
ACCCATACGCCGGGGAACGATCCAGTGAGTTTGGGTGCAATGTGGTACTGAACAAAAATGGTGTCGTCATTAGTTGTAGCTGATTCGGCATAAATAGACGCTAGGATGACTTGCCCAGCAGTTAGTTGAACTGGTGGTTCCATCAAAACATTAACCCAATTGCCAGTATGTTCCCCTAAATCTAAGACGATACTTTCATGTAAAAAATCGTCAAATGCCCCATTAGTTGTATTAGCAGTATTTATTAAAATTTTAGCTTTAGCATTTGCACCCGTTCTGTCGTCAAGCTGAATTCTAACAGCATATAATGTTGTGTTAGCATAAATATCGAATACATTACCATATTGTTGAGTTCCTTCATCGTTTAAAGGAAATAAACCTAATCCTCCTGTAGTGAAATCGGCAAAATCTCTAGCGTATTCAAAGTTAGAAATCGCAAAACCTCTTTGAATAGTGTCTGTATTTACATCATTATTATCGTTTGTGACAAAAATGTTTGCAGTATATAAACCTGTTGTACTAGGTATAAAACCACTATTTGTAAAGATTGTGTCTCTTCCAGATGATGCAATAGATACGCCATTGCTTTGACCATTATAGGTTTCCCCTTCTATGGTTGCGCGAATTCGAAGGCTGTCAATTGTGTTAGCGCCAACATTTTCAACGTACCCACCAAAGAACACGCCAACTGCCTCAGCCTGCTCTTTTGGTATAATTCTATATCCAGTACTTCCTAAAGATAAACTTGGCATCCTTTGAAAAGCCGTAACTAAATCAGCATCATAAGGTTTAGTTTTAATGATTTTCACATCGTCAATTTGCCAATAATAATGCGAAGCAGTTTGCGCACCGTCTGCCCAATCAAACCGTATTCTAACAGAATCTCTCAATGCGGCTTGATCTGTTATAATGATTTGTTTTTTTATAGTTCCACTCAATACATTTGCACTCAATTCATTGATTGAATAACTTGTTGAACTCCATCCGTCTGGAGTACCAATGTATACTTTCATTTCGTGGTTGGAGACGCAACAGTATCTGTAGGCGTGCTCAAAGCTAAGAGTTACGTTGGTGTCGTTGGATAAATCTATATAAGGCGAAATTAATTGCCCCTGTCTTTCCTGATAAGTAGGTGGTGCGCCAGGGTTTGATTTGTCAGCGTCAAAAATCATCCATCCATTCCCTTTGGTTTCGGAATCGATGGTGAACGGTTGAGGACCAGCATAGGTTCCATTAGAGCCGTCAGTATCATATTCCCAAATGGCACCATTTGGACCAGCTACTGACCATGCTTGATCTGTAGATTGATTGTTTCCGTCAAGACCATTTGCAAAGTCTTCAGACCAAAGTACAACATCATCTTCTTCAAGCGCAGACGAAGCGTTGGAAATACTACTTTCATTTTCTGTAGGAGAAGATTTAAGCTTATAAACATTATTATTTACTTCTGGTTGAAGTCTAATGGATGAGTAATTGAACTGAGAAAATACCTGAAAGGATAGAAAAATCCCTAAAAGCGTTAGAGCGTGTTTCATGGTTTTAAGTTTTTTTAAGTTTGTTGGGCGAAGTTAAGTAAAAAACTATTAAAAAAAAAACGGACTTTAAAGAGTCCGTTTTTTTAGAATGATCGACTTATTTATTGAATGGTTATCTTTTTGGTCGATTTTGAATTTAAACTATCAGTTATTGAAATGAAATAAACTCCTTTTTTAAGAGGGCTTAAATCTAGCGATTTATTAACTAAGTTAGTGTTGTTTATCAGTTCAGTATAAACTGATTTTCCTAATATATTTTTTACTTCAAGACTAATGTTTTGATTCTTTTGCAAATTCAATTGAACTTTAAATACACCATTATTAGGGTTTGGATATATGGCAAACTTTAATTTTTCATCCCTATCGTTTATAGTTGTATTAACTCCTACAACACTTGGGTCAAAATTAAGTCTCAAGCAAGGTGCAAAGGTAGTATATAGCCATGCGCCAGGGTCTACGCCTTCTTGAATTCCATCAATATCTTGTACAAGGCTTTCGCCGTTGTTAGGATTGTTTCCAGACGTACTAATGTAGATGGTGTCATTACTATTAAAAGCAGCGTACAATGTAGGTAGAATAACCTGTCCAGCATCTAATATTACTGGAGGATCTAACACTACATTAAACCATTCTTCAGTAAGTGAGCCAAATTCTAATACTTCCGTTTCGGTTAAGAAACTTACGTCGCCAGAATTGGGGTCAACAGAATTGATAATGATTTTTCCTGTAGCAGTAGGGGTAGTTCGTTCGCTTAATCTTAAAGTTACTGCATAAGCCGTTACAGTGTTGTATATGTCAAAAACATTTCCGTATTGTCTTGTGCCATCACCATTAATTCCAAATCTTCCATAATTAACTACGTTGTTTCCATTATCTCTAGCGTAAACGAATTCTGTAACTTGAAAACGTTCTGTAAGTGTGTCTGTAGATATATAGTTGTTGTCATCTTTACCACGTATTGAGGCAAGGTACACTCCAGTGTCAGAAGGTGTGAATCCGTCGTTAACAAAAATGGTGTCTCTATCTCCAGACACAATACTATATCCAAAACTTTCGGTGCTAAACCCTTCTGATTCTACAGAAGCATATAATCTGATACTGTCAATGGTATTGTAGCCAACATTTTCTAAAATTCCACCAAAAAAGTATGCGGTTTGAGAAATTTGATCTAAAGGCATAACTCGGTAAGATGTTCCTCCAAAGTAGCTACTCGGGACCCTGTTGTAACTTGTTAAGATATTTGATGAATAAGGTTGTGTTTTTAAAATTTTAACATCGTCAATCATCCAGTAGTAATGTGAAGCTGTTTCGGCATTATTTGCCCAATCAAAACGAATTTGAACGCTATCATTTAATGCGGCTAATTCTGTTATTATAATCTCAACTTGTACAGTTCCTGATAAAACGTTAACGGTTCCTAAATCATTTACTTGAAAGCTGTTTAAATCAGACCAACCACTACCGTTATTGATAAATACTGTAAGCTCATGAGAGCCGAAGCAGCACCATCTGTATGCATGCTCAAAGGATAAGGTTACATTAGAGTCATTTGAAAGATCTATGTAGGGCGATGTTAGTGAGCCTTTACGGTTGGAATAAGCAGCAGTAGGTAATCCTGCGTTTGAACCGTCAGCATCAAAAATCATCCATCCATTGGCAGCGGATTCAGACTCCAATAAAAAAGGCTCGTCTCCGGCATAATCACCATTAGAGCCATCGAAATCTAATTCCCAAATTGCACCATCAGGCCCTTGTGTAGTCCAAGCCGGATCAATTGAGTTGTTATTTCCGTCAAGACCTTCTCTAAAATTTTCATACCAAATAATATCAGCGCTATCTACAACAGCATTCACTGTAGATTTAAACTGATTAAAACTTTTGGATTCTTTTGGAGTGTTTACAATGCTGTTTACTTTATGCTGAGAATATGCGGATAAACAGAATGTTGATGTTACAAAAAACAGTAAAATTCGTTTCATAATAATTTGAGTTAATTAAAAAAAGCAGAGGTTAGTCTGCTTTTTTTAAAGTTAAGGTTAAGTGTAATATTAGTGTAAAATTATCTTCTTAGTAGAGCTTACTCCATTTTCATTAGTTAATGAGATAGAATAAATTCCTTTTTCGTAATTTGATATATCAATTTGGGTATTACCATTGATTAGTCTGCTGTAAACCGTTTGACCTAAAACATTTTGAATTTCAATTTCTTGATTAGCTGTTGAGCTAGTAGAGATATTAAATATTCCGTTGTTAGGGTTAGGGTATACATTAAATTTGATTGCATTTTCCTCATTTACAGATGCAGGAGGAGTTAATGTTGGATCAAAGTTTAATCTAACCATTGCTGTTGACGTTGTGTAATACCACAAACCTGGATCACCAGAAATACCATCGATATCTTGTAAAAGAGTTTCTCCTGGCTGTGAGTTACCAGTTTGTGCAATTACTAAAGTATCAGTAGCATTAAAGCTAGCATAAATAGTTGGCAGTACTACATCACCTGCCATAAGCTGAACAGGTACATCAAACACAAAGTTCATCCAATCGTCAGTCATTGAGCCAACATTCATTTCAGCTGTTTCAGTTAAGTAGTTAACGTCTCCTGTTTCAACATCTACCATGTTAAGTACACCTTTAGCCATACATCCTGGTGATGTTGCAGGGTGAATTCTTACTTTGATACCGTAAAGCATAGCATCTTTATAGATGTCATATATATTTCCTCTTTGCTCAGTTCCATCGTTATTTACAAATGATCCCCCACTGTATCCGCCAGTAAAGTCAGCATCATCTCTAGCGTATTCATTATCAGATACGACAAACTGCACAGATTTAGTTTCTGTTTGAGTGCCATTTTCATCAGAGGCATAAATTTCAGCTTCATAAGTTCCTGTAGCTGTTGCAGTGTACACATCGTTGCAGTAGAAAGAATCTACAAGTAACGAGCCAGTATTGGCTGCGTAACTTTCAGAACTAAACCCTTCAGCAGCGATTGAAGAATACAATCTTGCACTGTCTAAAATGTTAAGTCCCATATTTTTTACATACCCAGCAAAATTATATGCTGTTGCACTTGCTTGTTCAAGTGGTACTGTTTGGTAAGTAGTTCCGCCAAAATATGCACTTGGGAAAAGTTGTAGTTGCTCGTTAAGTTTCATAGCATACTCAGGAAGAGGGTTTACTATGATATCATCGATTGCTAAACCACTGGCCCAGCTACCGTTATCGGACCAAGTGAAACGAATAACCACATTGGTATCAGCGTAATAGTCGCTTAAGTTGTAAGCGGCCGATTGCCACGCTTGAGTTTCTGGAAGAGGTCCGCTTAAATCAGAGAAGTTATCTCCACCATCAGTACTTATTTCTACGTATGCATCGCCACCACCCCAGTTTTTGTCGTGATAATATTCGAACTGAAGCCACATGCCTGTATCACCTTCAGCGAAGTTAAGTGCAGGAAGTTCAAGCACTTCAAGAGTAAGGTCACAGTTATTATTTTCATTTGGCGCACCACCACCTGGCAAGCATGCATCGTCATTAGTCATTGCAAAAGTTGTATGGTCATCTAAATATGTCCAGTATCCACCTGCGCCAGCGTCAGTGCTGTTTCCTGTATAAAAGCCTTGAACTTGAACTGTACTCCCGTCATAAGGAACGTAATAGTTCTCTTCTAAACTAGAGGTGTTCATATCAGATGGTAAGCTCGGAACAGATACATCTTCAAAATTTTCACAATAAAAATAATCAGGGTTACATTCAATAGATGATCTTAGTTCTACTGTGCTAGAAAAAGTTTTCGGAATAGCAGAATCAATAATTTTTTTTGGAGCTATCTTTAATTCTTGAGAGTTAATGCCTTGAGCAAAAACGCTTCCAACAATTAAAAATGAGCATAAAACTGAATAAAATGTTTTCATTGGTACTTGTTAATTTTCGGTTAAGTTGTAGCGAATTTACAGCCTTTTTAGAAATAATCCTAAAATATTTAACAAGTATTTTTTAATGATTTATGTTGACTAAACGTAATTTTCTATTGAAACACAAGAACATATGAGATTTCGGTCGCCGTATGCATCATCAACTCTTCTTACAGTTGGCCAAAATTTATTTTTTGATACATATTCAGCAGGAAAAGCTGCTTCTTGTCTACTGTAAGGTTTTGTCCAATTGTCAGAAGCTATCATATTAATAGTATGAGGTGCATTTTTTAACAGATTGTTTGTTTCATCAAAATCACCATTTGCGATGGCATTAATTTCATTACGAATAGAGGTCATTGCCAAAATAAAACGGTCTAATTCTTCTTGACTTTCACTTTCTGTAGGTTCTATCATTAGTGTTCCCGCTACTGGAAAAGATACCGTTGGCGCATGAAAGCCGTAGTCCATTAATCGTTTGGCGATGTCGGTAACTTCAATACCTATTTCTTTAAACGGTCTGCAATCCAAAATCATTTCATGAGCAACTCTTCCTTTTTCGTTGGTGTAAAGAATAGTATAATGCTCTTTTAGTTGTTCCTTAATGTAATTAGCGTTAAGAATAGCTACTTCAGTTGATTTTGTTAATCCTTCTTCACCAAGCATTTTGATGTAAGCATATGAAATACATAATACCAATGAAGAGCCCCAAGGTGCAGCAGAAATAGACGATATAGCCTTTTCTCCACCAGTTTGAATTATTGGGTTGCTTGGTAAAAATGGCTTGAGGTGTTCAACTACTCCAATTGGTCCCATGCCAGGCCCACCTCCTCCGTGAGGAATGGCAAAAGTTTTGTGTAGGTTTAAGTGACACACATCTGCTCCAATTTTTGCTGGATTGGTTAATCCAACCTGCGCATTCATATTTGCGCCATCCATATACACTTGACCGCCATGGCGATGTATGATGTCTGTTACTTTCATTACATTTTCTTCAAAAACACCATGTGTCGAAGGATATGTAATCATTAGTGCGGCTAAAGTATCACTGTATGTTTCTGCTTTTTCTTTCAAATCGTCAAGGTCAATGTTGCCCATTTCATCGCATTTAGTAACTACAACCTTCATGCCCGCCATTGTAGCTGAAGCTGGATTAGTTCCATGAGCAGATGAGGGAATTAAACATATATTTCTGTGCGATTCATTTCGATTTTCGTGATATGCTCGTATGACCATAAGGCCAGCGTATTCTCCTTGAGCACCTGAATTGGGCTGCAATGACATGCCTGCAAAACCAGTAATTTCACACAACGATTCTTCGAGTTCATGGAACATTATGTGATATCCTCGTGCCTGGTTTACAGGCGCAAAGGGATGAATATTGCTAAACTCTACCCAACTTAACGGAAAGAGTTCAGATGCTGCATTAAGCTTCATGGTGCATGACCCTAAGGGTATCATTGAATGATTGAGCGCTAAGTCTTTGTTTTCTAATCGCTTTATGTAACGCATCATTTCCGTTTCACTGTGAAAGGAATTGAAAACTTCATGCTGTAGAAAGTCGCTTTCCCTGTAAAGTTCAGTAGGGATATAAGCATTAGCATCTGTATAATTCCCATTCAGAACTTTATTGATGAGTTCAGTTGGGTCTGGATGGTTGCAGCTTTTTGCAAAAACACTTAGTATGTCATTTATGTTTTGCAGATTATCCTTTTCGTCAATAGAAATAGAAAGGTGCTTATCGTCGATATAGTTAAAATTCATCTTGGCATCTTCGGCAAATACCTTTAGGGTTTCGACAGATACGTTTTGAACGTCAACAAGTAAGGTATCAAAATAGTTCTTATTGAGCTGCTTGTAACCTAATTCGGTCAGCCCATCAGATAGAATACAGCTTAAATGGTGAATTTTTCTTGCGATATTTTTTAGTCGGTTGGGACCGTGATATACGCCATACATTCCAGCCATTACAGAGAGTAAAACTTGTGCGGTACAAATATTCGATGTTGCACGTTCTCTCTTAATGTGTTGCTCACGCGTTTGAAGCGCCATTCTTAAGGCTCTGTTTCCTTCAGCATCTACTGTTACTCCAATAATTCTTCCTGGAATATTTCTTTTAAACTTTTCCTTTGTGGCGAAATAGGCAGCATGTGGGCCTCCGTAACCCATAGGAATTCCAAAACGTTGAGTGGTTCCAACCACTACGTCTGCATCCCACTCACCTGGAGGGGTTAGTAAGGTTAAGCTTAACAAGTCAGCTGCAACAGCTACACCAACGTCATTATTTTTTGCATCCTTGGCAAGTACTTTATAGTTTTCTATGTTTCCATGTTTGCAAGGGTATTGAACAATCATACCAAAAACATCTTCTCTGGAGAAATCAAATTCACTGTGGTCAGAAATAACCAATTCGATGCCTATTGGATTTGAACGGGTTTTAAGAACGTCAATGGTTTGAGGTAAACAATCTTTGGAAACCAAAAATACATTTGCATTGGACTTTTTCTTTTCTTTAGATCGCGAATTAAAAAGCATCAACATGGCCTCAGCAGCAGCAGTTCCTTCGTCTAAAAGCGAAGCGTTAGCAATTTCCATGGCTGTTAAGTCTGAAACCATAGTTTGGTAATTTAATAATGCTTCTAGTCTTCCTTGTGCAATTTCAGCTTGATAAGGAGTGTAGGCAGTGTACCAACCTGGATTTTCTAATATATTTCTTTGAATGACTCCTGGTAATATAGTATTGTAATACCCCAAGCCAATGTATGAACGGTAATTTTTATTTTTTCGACCAAGAGATTTCATGTGATCTAAAAGCTCAGATTCCGACATAGCGTCAGGTAAATCCATCTTTTCATTCAATCGAATTGAGCTGGGGATAGTTTGGTCAATAAGTTCATCAATAGTCGTTAGGCCTATCGAGTTTAACATTGATTCCTGGTCGCTTGAATTAGGACCTATGTGTCGTTCAGAAAATTGATTCATCGAAAAAATATTAGCAGGTACAAAAATATAAAATGACAATGTATATTAACACTACAATTTTATATTTTTGATAAATGTCCCTGCCAACAAAATTGAGCTCCTTTTTTCTGATTAGCAACCTTTTTATTTCAGTCTGTGTAGTTGCACTTTGTCAGAGTTCGGCTCTGCTTTTAAATGTTGATGCCAGTCACTTATTGCCATTTGTGTTTTTTTCAACATTATTTAGTTATAATTTCCAACGCTATGTGAGGTTTAAATCTTCAAAAAATGGATTTAGCCAATTGGAATGGATAAGAAATCGAGAATGGTCATTGAAAGGCCTTACATTGATCTCTTTAGTGTTGTCAATTTATTATTCATTATCATTATCTGTCAATTCATTTTACATTTTGATTCCGGCAATTGCGATAACACTTTTGTACCCCTTTAGCATTCGTTTTTCTGACTACTCAATTCGTTTGAGGGAAACGCCTAGACTGAAAATTTTCTTAATCGTCATTGTGTGGACTATTGTCAGCGTAGGTTTGGTAGTAGTAGAGTGTGCTGTTCCTTTTTCTGACGAAGTATGTCTTTTGATTGCAAGTAGATTCTTTTTTGTCTTTTCAATCACTATTCCTTTTGATATTCGAGATTTAAAATACGATAAACATTATATGAAAACTATACCTCAGATGTTTGGGGTTAAAACGTCAAAACAAATTGCTCTATGGTCTTTAGCATTGTATGAGTTGATGTCAATACTTCATTTTTTTGTGGCTGGTTTTTCATTTTCGCTACTGATAGGATTGCTTTTCACGTCCTTGTATGTTGGATTTTTGATTTATAAAACTAATGAGGAAAGAAGCGATACTTTCTACACATTTTGGTTAGAAGGAAGTAGTATAATAATGTATTTGCTACTTTTTATTATCCCACTAGCTTTTGGTATCTTCGCACCCTAATTTTATGTTATGCAAAACTCATTAGAATTTGCTTTACAATCAGACAAGTCAGACGAATTATCTGCTTATAGACAGAAGTTTTTTATCCCTGAGGTAAACGGCAAAGAAGCACTTTATTTTACAGGCAATTCATTGGGCTTACAGCCAAAAAGTGTCAAAACTCATTTGTTGCAAGAACTTGATGATTGGGCTAAATATGGTGTTGAAGGACATTTTGAAGCCAAAAATCCTTGGGTGTCTTACCACAAAATTTTAAGTGAGCCATTTGCTAAACTAGTTGGTGCGCATCCCGGTGAAGTAGTAGCTATGAACGGCTTGAGCGTAAATCTACATTTAATGCTGGTTTCCTTTTATCAACCTAAGGGAAAACGCACAAAGATTATTTGTGAAGCGAAGGCTTTTCCATCAGATCAATATGTGCTGGAAAGTCAAGTCAAATTTCATGGTTTAAATCCAGAAGATACTATTGTAGAAGTAAGTCCACGTGAGGGAGAACACTGTATTAGAGAGGAAGATATTATATCGTGTATTCAAGAGGTTGGCGATGAACTTGCATTAGTGTTTTGGGGAGGAGTGAACTATTATACTGGCCAAGTATTTGATATGTCAAATATAACTAAAGAAGCCAAGTCTGTTGGTGCATTTGTTGGTTTTGATTTGGCGCATGGTGTTGGAAATATTGCACTTAATTTACACGACTGGCAAGTAGATTTTGCTTGTTGGTGCTCGTATAAATATTTGAACTCTGGACCTGGAAGTGTTTCAGGAGTATTTGTTCATGATATTCATAAAAACAGTCCCGAATTACCACGATTTTCAGGATGGTGGGGTCACGATGAAGAACGTCGTTTTTTGATGGAAAAAGAGTTTGTACCGATGTTAGGCGCAGAAGGTTGGCAGCTTTCGAATGCTCCAGTTTTTTCGATGGCAGCATGTAAAGCCAGCATGGATATTTTTGATGAGGTTGGAATGCCCAAGCTTGTTGAAAAAAGCAGAAAGCTCACTAAATACATGGAATTTATTTTCAACGGTATTTCTTCTCGATATGATAATTGTAACTTTGAAATTATTACCCCAAAAGAGGAACGAAATAGAGGGTGTCAACTGTCAATTTTGATGCACGGACAAGGAAAAGATATGTTTGATTTTATAAGTAGTGAAGGGGTCATTGCCGATTGGCGTGAACCTAATGTTATACGCCTTGCGCCTGTTCCACTATACAACAGTTTTGAAGATATTTTCAAATTAGGACAAATCATAGAAAAAGCATTATCATGAGAAAAAAAGTAACAATTGCCGGTGCAGGTTTAGTGGGCTCTTTGGAAGCCATTTACCTTTCAAAAAGAGGTTTTGAAGTTGAGGTTTTTGAACGTAGGCCTGATATGCGTAAAGTAAAGCTAGCTGCTGGTCGCTCAATTAATTTAGCCTTATCCGCAAGAGGATGGAATGCGCTAAAAAAAGTAGGTATAGATGCTGACGTTAGCAAAATGGCTATTCCAATGTATAAAAGAGTTATGCACGCCGTTGATGGTACGCTAACCGACCAAGCATATGGACAAGATGGAGAAGCAATCTACTCTGTTTCAAGAGGTGGATTAAACCAGCTATTAATGACTTTAGCAGGAGAGCAAGAAAATGTGAACTTGCACTTTGACTACCGTTGCTTAGATGTAGATTTAAACACTGCAGAAGCCATTTTTGAAGACAAAAATGGAAATAGAAAAACGGTCAATGCTGACATGATAATTGGTGCTGATGGAGCATATTCAGTTATTCGTTCCAAAATGGTCAAGCAAGATCGTTTTCAGTATTCCCAACATTATATCGAACACGGCTACAAAGAGTTGACAATACCGGCAAATCCAGATGGCTCTCATAAATTGGAAGTTAATGCCTTACACATTTGGCCTAGGGGAAATTATATGCTTATAGCACTTCCGAATATGGATGGGAGTTTCACTTGCACTCTATTTTTTCCTTATGAAGGAGAACATTCTTTTAACAATTTAAAAACAACCGAACAGGTATATGATTTCTTTAAAGAAGTTTTTCCAGATACACTTGATTTAATTCCAAATTTGGTTGAAGAGTATTTTGAGAACCCAACAGCTTCATTAGCCATTATGCGTTGTGACCCATGGACAGTTGACGATAAAGTGTTGTTAATTGGCGATGCGGCTCATGCTACCGTACCATTTTATGGGCAAGGAATGAATGCTGGTTTTGAAGGCTGTTTTGTATTAGACGAATTGATGGAGAAACATGGGGATGACTTTTTGAACTGTTTTAAAGAATATTCAGAAATTAGAAAGCCAGACGGTGACGGTGTTCAGGATTTGTCCTTGCATAATTTTATTGTGATGCGCGATAAGACTGCCGATCCTCAATTTTTATTGCAGAAAAAAATAGAACTCCATTTTTCTAAAAAACACCCCGAAAAATGGTTACCCCTTTATTCAATGGTTTCATTCAGTAATATTAGATATTCTGAAGCATGGAAAATAGGTCAACATCAAGAGGAACTGATGCAAAAAATAATGAGCATTCCAAACATTGAGAGCATCTGGGATAGTGAAGAAGTAGAAGAGAAGATGTTAAGCCTAATTGATTGAGAAAAGTTCTAAAAGCATATGCCCAATTAGAAGAACACGTATTGTTCATGATAAAAGCTGAATTTTTTATTCAGCTTATCGGCGCAGCCTTTTTTTTAATACTCAATATTTATCTTGCTAAGTCTGGCTTTACAGATCCCGAAATTGCTAATTTCATTTCGTATCGTTTTTTAGCTGTTATGGTATTGGCTTTTCCTCTAGGATTCTATATAAAAGGCAAGCGACTTAAACCTTTTTTTCTAATAGGAAGTATAGGCGTGCCGCTGGTAGCAATTGCTATGATTTTTGCTATTTCAAAAGGCTACTATTCAATATTACCTGCATTATTTATTTTCTGGGGTGTTGTTTTTACTAGTTTTCAAGTTAGTAGCCTTCCGTACATTATGAGGAGCACAAAAAAAGAAAATCAATCACATGCTATCTCTCTTAACTATGCAACACACAGCTTTGGAACCATCGCGAGCAGCATTATCATTTATTTTTTGGGAGCTATGTTTAGTGAACTCGATGAAGGAATGATTTTGATAGTAATTTCAGTGATGGGTTTAATTGGAATTTATTATTTGATGCAACTTAAAGAAGAAGATGTAATAAACGAAAAAAAAGGTATTCAGTGGGCATCTTATGATTGGTGGTTAGTAACCAAAGCCATTGTGCCAACGATTATAATTTCTATTGGAGCAGGATTGACCATCCCTTTCATTAATCTATTTTTCTATCACGACTTTGGTGTTGACTCATCAGGCTTTGCATTGATTGGTGGGGGAGCAAGTTTATTGGTAGCTACAATGGCACTATTGGTTCCAAAAGTGAAAGATTTACTAGGTTTTAAAGTAGGCATTACCTTAACTCAGTCCATCGCTGTAATAGCTTTGGTTGCTTTAGCAACTACCGAATTTTTTGTGGAGTATTGGTGGGCCTTGCCTTTAGCTATTCTGTGTTTTTGGATACGAACGCCTTTAATGAATATGGCAGCCCCAATGACTTCGGAATTGACCATGAATTATGTTGGAAAAAACAATCAGGAAATATTGAGTGCCATAACGGCCGCAATATGGAGTGGGAGTTGGTATTTTAGCTCTCAAATTTTCAGATTTTTAAAAGGCATGGACTTACCATATGCGTATATTTTTTATATCACGGCGGGGCTGTATGCTTTTGGGATATTTACCTATTTCCTTCTAATTTTGGATTACGAGAAGCAAAATTGTTTAGAAGATTAACTATCATTCTTTTTTGACGCTTTGATAAATTAGCGGTCACTATTTCGTGTTCTCCCTCATTGTTTTCAAAATAGACTGACTTCCAATCTTCTTTAATGTTTGAAATGCAGTCAATATTCGCTTCTTGAATTTCTTTATCAATATCTAGCTTCCAAGTAATTTTTTGAGTGTTATACTTAAAAAAGATTTTTTTTAAATTAAAAATACTGTTTGAATACCCACCAAAAAAACCACAGAGCAATCCTATAAAAACCGATACGTCAATGTAAGATTCAAAGGTTTTAAAAATAAAAACATCCAATAGAAAATAAATAAAAATTAGCAGAAAAATACCAAAACGTATTTTCACAGCACTATAAAGGGGTAGTGTTTTCATGAGCTTTTTAATTAATTTATGATAATGTAGTGATTATTTCAGAAAAGGGTTGTTTGCTTTTTCATATCCAATTGTGGTGCTTGGTCCATGACCGCAAAACACTTTTGTAGTTTCATCCAATGGCAACAACTTATCTTTTATACTACTAATGAGGGTGTCATAGTCGCCTCCAGGGAGGTCTGTTCGTCCAATGCTCAGTTGAAAAAGGACATCACCACCAATTATAAATTTTTCCTCTTTGGAATGAAGAACTATATGGCCTGGAGCATGTCCTGGCGTGAATAAAACATCTAGGCTACTGTTGCCAAAATTAATTGTGTCGCCTTCTTTTAGGAATGTTTTTGGCTCTGGACTTTCTTCATAATTATGAAATCCATACAGCTGACAATACTCTTTTACGGAATGTAGTGTAGGTAAGTCTAATTCATGTATTTCTAGATCTAAGTTCCATTTTTCGGACACAAATCGATTGCCAAGAACATGGTCAATATGGCAATGGGTGTTTATCAGTTTAACAGCTTTAAGGTCATTGTCTGCTATAAATTTTTCAAGTTGTAGTTGTTCACTTTGCTCATAACACCCAGGGTCTATTATGATACATTGTTTACTTTCATCAAAAATAACGTAAGTATTTTCTTGGAAACCATTGAAGGTAAAGGATTGTACTTTTATCATTGGGCAAAGATATTTTGAATTACATATCTTCGCAAGGAAATTATACTATGTCTTTTACAACATTATTTTTACTAGTATTAATAGGTCTTTGTGCAGGACTTCTCAGCGGATTTGTTGGCGTTGGTGGTGGTATAATCATTATTCCATTATTAATGCTACTAGTGGGTATGGGTCAACATAACGCGCAAGGAACAAGTTTGGCAGTAATGTTGCCCCCAATAGGAATTTTAGCAGCATGGAATTACCACAAAGAAGGATTTGTAAATTGGAAATATGCTGTAATTATTTCATTGGCATTTATAATTGGAGGTTATTTCAGTTCTAAATGGGCTGTAACTGTAGATACGAAGACTTTAAAAAAGGTGTTTGGTTTAATACTTTTATTAGGAGGACTAAAACTTATCTTGTCAAAATGAGACAACTAAAAGCCCAAATATTAGATTTAGCACAACAGTACTTTGATGATACTGTACAGCTTCGCAGGGCGTTGCACAAAAACCCAGAGCTTTCTTTCAAAGAGTATGAAACCTCTAAATTTATTCAAGAAAAATTATCCGAGTATAACATTCCATTTGAGTCAGGTATTGTAGAAACTGGCATTATCGCTTTGATTAAAGGTATAAATCCTGATTCAAGATGCATTGCTCTTCGTGCAGATATTGACGCCTTACCCATTAATGAGTTGAATGACGTGAGTTATGCCTCAAAAAATGAAGGCGTTATGCACGCTTGTGGTCATGATTTTCACACCGCCTCATTGTTGGGTGTTGCACGAATCTTAAACGAATTGAAAGACCACTGGGAAGGGAGTATAAAACTCATTTTTCAGCCAGGTGAAGAAAAATTGCCAGGGGGAGCATCACTTATGATTGAACAAGGAGTTTTGGAAAACCCTAAGGTTGAGAAAATTATTGGTCAACACGTTTCTCCAGAATTAGACTGTGGCACAATAGGAATGAAAGGGGGTATGTTTATGGCTTCAGCCGATGAAATATATATTGATGTAATTGGTAAAGGTGGTCATGCGGCTATTCCAGAAGGACGAATTAATCCTTTGCTCATTGCTGCTAGATTAATTACAAATCTTTATGAAAGATTTGATAGTGTTTCTGATACTCCATCAGTTTTGTCAATAGGGGTAATTGAAGGCGGAAGTGCTGGAAATATAATTCCAGAAACAGTAAGTATGCAAGGAACATTTAGAGCAATGGACGAAAATTGGAGAGCCGAGGCCCATCAAATAATAGAAAATATTTGTCTAAAGACGGCTAAAGATATGGGTGGCGAATGTGTTCTCGAAATCCGAAAAGGCTATCCCTTTTTAAAAAATGATGTCCACTTTACAGAGCATTGTTTTAAGCAAGCGTCAGAGCTGATGGGCAATCAAAGTGTGATTAAAATTCCAAAACGGATGACTGCCGAAGACTTTGCCTATTATTCTCATCATGTTCCTTCGTGTTTTTACAGAATAGGTGTAGGTGAAAAAAATGGAGAAAGAAGGTATTTGCACAATCCGAACTTTGATGTTGATGAAAAGGCATTACAACATAGCGTTGGGCTTATGAGCTGGCTTGCGATAACAGCTTAGTTGGCAACGTCAGAAATAAATTTAATTCGGAATAATCTCAATTCTTCGTCTGTATATTCATCTTCCTCGAACTCATTTCTAGCCTCATCAAATGTTGCTTCTTCAGAGTTTTTAAAGAAATCGATTAGCTCTTCCTCTTGATATTCATCGATAATTTCGTCGAGGTAATAATTCAGATTAATTTTTGTGCCTGACTCAACAATTGTTTCAATTTCAGAAATAAGATCCTCAACAGTTAGACCTTTTGCTGAAGCGATATCTTCAATTGGTAATTTTCTGTCTATGCTTTGAATGATGTAAACTTTATTACTAGACTGCTTAGCTATAGTTTTAATAACCATGTCTTCTGGTCTAATGATGTCGTTTTCTTCAACATATTCTTTAATAAACTCCAAAAACGGTTTTCCAAATTTATTGGCTTTTCCTTGTCCAACGCCATGAATTTGGCTCAATTCCTCGATGGTTATGGGGTACTGATTAGCCATGTCAATAAGAGACGCTTCAGAAAAAATTATGTTTGGTGGAAGCCCTTTAGACTTCGCGAATTTTTTCCTGAGTTCTTTCAAGTTTTTGTAAAGCATAGTGTCAGCAGCAGCGGATTTTTGGTTGCTACTGTAGGCATTTTTAGAGTTGATAGCGTCATAATCGTGATCTTCTGTAAACAATACTTCGTACGATTCTTTCAAGAACTCATTTCCTTTTTCAGAAATTTTAAGAATTCCATAGCTTTCAATTTCCTTTACAAGAAGACCCTTAACTAAAGACTGACGAATAACAGCATGCCAAAATCCTTTAGATTTATGCTTGCCTTTACCGTATTCTTCTAGTCCTTCTGATTTATGTTGTTTGATTAATGAATTGCTTTCTCCTACAAGAACTTTTACTATTTCTTTTGCTTTAAGTCTTTCGTTCACGGCTAAGACACATTCTAGTAACTGAGTTATGTAATCTTGGCCGTTAAATTTTGGTTTTGGATGTCGGCAATTATCACACATTTCATTGCAATTTGCCTCGTCAAACGATTCGCCAAAATAATGAAGGATGTATTTTCTTCTACATATTGAAGTCTCTGCAAAAGAGATGGTTTCCAGAATAAGTTGACGCCCAATTTCTTGTTCAGCTACGGGTTTTCCTTGTAAAAACTTTTCGAGTTTTTCAATATCGTTATAGCTGTAAAATGTTACGCAATTTCCTTCGCCACCATCACGTCCTGCTCTTCCTGTTTCTTGATAATAACTCTCTAAACTTTTAGGGATATCATGGTGAATAACGTAGCGAATATCGGGTTTGTCTATACCCATTCCAAAGGCGATAGTAGCTACTATTACATCTACATCTTCCATAAGGAAAGCATCTTGATGCTTAACACGTGTTTTGTTTTCAAGACCAGCATGATAGGGAAGAGCATTAATGCCATTAACCTGAAGGGTTTCAGCAATTTCCTCAACTTTTTTTCTGCTTAAGCAGTATACAATTCCAGATTTCCCTTCGTTTTGTTTGATGTATTTTATGATTTCTTTTTCAACATCAATTTTTGGTCTAATATCATAATAAAGGTTGTCTCTATTAAAAGAGTCAAAGAATACTGGGCAGTCGGTAATTCCCAGATTTTTTTGAATATCTTCTCTAACCTTAGTCGTGGCAGTAGCAGTAAGGGCAATAATTGGAGCACGACCAATATTTTCTATAATTTTCTTAAGATTTCGGTATTCAGGTCTAAAGTCATGACCCCATTCAGAAATACAATGCGCTTCGTCTATGGCATAGAAAGAGATTTTTTTATCTTTCAGAAAGTCAATATTTTCTTGTTTAGTAAGTGATTCAGGAGCGACATAAAGCAGTTTGGTTTTACCGCTTTCAACGTCTTCTTTGACTATAGTTACATCTTTTTTTGACAGAGATGAATTAAGCACGTGGGCTATAGAATCACTATCATTAAATCCTCTTATAGCATCGACTTGATTTTTCATTAATGCAATGAGGGGAGAAATGACAACCGCACACCCGTCACTTATTAAGGCAGGAAGTTGGTAACACATTGATTTACCACCACCAGTTGGCATAATAACAAAAGCGTCATTGCCATCCAGTGTGTTTTGAATGATGGTTTCTTGTTGGCTTTTAAATCGGTTGAATCCAAAATATTTTTGAAGTTCATCCGTAAGAGATGTAATCTGTAGAGTCATTTAATAATAATCAAGCTAAATTTGATACTTTTGCTTAAAAGTAATCCCCTCTAAAATTAGAGAATTTATTTTATTAAATCAAATTTAGTCTATTGAAATCAATTAATGAAATAAAATCTATTGCAAAATCAACAATCGATTTAGAAGGTAAATCCATTCTTAAATTACTTGAATTTATTGATGATAATTTTGGAATAATTGTGCAGGAGATTTTAAAGTCTAATGGTCGATTAATAGTAACAGGGATTGGTAAAAGCGCAAATATTGCTCAAAAAATAGTCTCCACATTCAATTCGACAGGTCAGCCGTCAGTATTTATGCATGCAGCAGACGCAATGCACGGCGATTTGGGAAATATTCAAGCAGATGATATTGTTGTGTGTATTTCTAAAAGTGGATCAACCTCTGAAATAAAGACCTTAATTCCTCTTCTTAAAGGAATGGGAAATTCTATAATTGCAATCACTGGAAATGCTGATTCATACCTTTCTCAACACTCTGATTGGACGATACTTTCTAAAGTTGAAAAAGAGGCTTGTCCTAATAACCTTGCCCCAACAACAAGTACGACAGCTCAGTTAGTCATTGGTGATGCCTTGGCTGTTTGTTTATTGGAGTGCAGAAATTTTTCTGATAAAGATTTTGCTAAGTATCATCCAGGAGGTTCATTAGGTAAAAAACTATTTTTAAAAGTCGACGATTTATGTACTGACAAATCGGTTCCTTGTGTTGATCAAAATGAAACCATTAAAAATGTTATTATTGAAATTTCTAATAAAAGATTAGGTGCAACTGCCGTCATTGAAGACGGTCGACTGTTTGGAATAATTACTGATGGAGATATAAGAAGAATGCTTGAAAATGAGGGTTCTGATTGGAGTACCCTTAAGGCTAAAGACATTATGTGTAAAACTCCAAAAACCATTCAGTTTGATGAATTAGCTGCCAAGGCTCTTACTATTATGGAGGACAATAATATTTCACAACTAATAGTTTGTAAGGGTGAAAAATATCATGGAATAGTGCATCTTCACGATATATTAAAAGAAGGTATTTTGTAATGAAAAAAATCGGAGAGGAGAAGGAACATTCTTTTTTAGACCACTTGGAGATTTTAAGATGGCACCTTATTAGAAGTGCTGCGGCTATCTTAGTATTCACTACTTTGGCATTTATTTTTCCAGAATTTTTATTTGACAGAATAATTTTGGCTTCAAAAAGTCCTGATTTCCCAACCTATAAATTTTTCTGTTGGCTTTCTGAAACGCTAAACTTCGGAGAAGCATTGTGTATAAAAGAGGCTCCATTTGAATTAATGAACATCACAATGTCAGGCCAGTTTAGTACTCACATAGTTTCTTCTTTGGTTGCCGGTTTTGTGTGTGCGTTTCCATATGTGTTTTGGGAAATATGGCGATTTGTAAAACCTGCTTTACATGGAGACGAAAAAAAATACTCAAGAGGGATTGTTTTTTATACCTCATTACTTTTCATTCTTGGTGTGCTTTTCGGTTATTTTGCAGTTGCCCCATTATCGGTTCAATTTCTTGGAAACTACCAAGTGAGTTCTCAAGTGGCAAATCAGATTAATCTAAACTCATTTATTTCAACAGTAACGACCGTTTGTTTAGCAAATGGGATAGTATTCTTATTGCCAATTTTAGTATACTTTTTGAGTAAATTAGGCTTAATTTCACCTGCCTTTTTGAGGCAATACAGAAGACACTCCTTGGTAGTACTTATGATATTAGCAGCCATCATAACACCACCAGATATAATGAGTTTAATTTTAGTGACATTCCCACTCATGCTTTTGTATGAATTAAGCATTAAGATATCTGCAAAATTTGAAGATAAATAATGAAGTTAAACGCTCAATACATAGTAAAGAAATACCGTAACAGAAAAGTTGTTAATGAGGTTTCACTTGAAGTAAATCAAGGTGAAATTGTTGGACTACTTGGTCCAAATGGTGCTGGCAAAACAACTTCTTTTTACATAATGGTTGGTCTCGTTAAACCTGATAAAGGAAATGTTTTTTTGGATGAAAAAGACGTGACAGAAGAGCCTATGTACAGAAGAGCTCAAATGGGTATTGGTTATTTAGCGCAAGAGGCTTCAGTCTTTAGGAAGTTGAGCGTTGAGGATAATATTCTAGCAGTATTAGAGATGACTGATTTGTCTAAGGAAAAACAATTCGAAAAATTAGAGTCTCTTCTAGACGAGTTTGGGCTTCAACACATCAGAAAAAATCTTGGTGATTTACTTTCTGGTGGCGAAAGGCGCCGTACAGAAATAGCTCGTTGTCTTGCAACAGACCCAAAGTTTATTCTTCTAGATGAGCCATTTGCTGGAGTCGATCCTATAGCTGTTGAAGATATTCAGCAAATTGTTTCAAAATTAAAGGAGCGGAATATTGGGATTTTAATTACTGACCACAATGTTCACGAAACGCTTTCTATTACTGATAGAGCTTATCTCTTATTTGAAGGTAAAATTTTAAAATCGGGCACTGCACAGGAGTTAGCAGCCGACGAACAAGTTAGAAGAGTGTATCTAGGTGAAAACTTCGAATTAAGAAGCTAATTCAGCTTCGTAAATCTCAAATTTATAACCTTCCATAATCTGATTGCAAAGTAATTCTGTACAAGCTTTATCTACTTTTTCACTAGCTTCTGCTTTGTCCTTTGCTTCAATCTCCAAGGTAATGTGTTTACCAATTCTTACATTGGTTATTTCTGGCAAACCAACATTTTTCATGCTGCTACTTACGGCTTTTCCTTGTGGGTCTAAAAGTGCCTTGAGGGGCATTACATCAATCTCTGCAATAAATTTCATTTTCTTGGATTATTTATGAACGATAATACTGTATACAAAAGTATAATAATTGGCACAGCTACAAAATGGAAAAGCAATAATAATAGTATACTTAATCCAATTAATATAAAACGGTTTTGGTTGCCTGCCCATTTATAAGATTTAAACTTAAGTGCTATAAACGGCAGACTAGACACCATAAGCCAACACATTGCTAAAACAAATAGTATTAGAACTATTTTTTGAGATAAAAATTCGAGTAAAAAACTATCGTTTTCAAAATGTGAAGCTATGGGGATAGCAATGAAAAACAATGCATTTGCTGGAGTTGGAAGGCCAATAAAAGTATCAGATTGATTAGTGTCGATATTAAATTTCGCCAATCTGTAAGCCGAAAAAAGCGGGATCAAAAAAGCAATGTATGCCAGAGTGTCAAAATTAAATTCATTAGAATCACCCATTAAAATAAGTTTGAAAACAATAACACTTGGCGCTACACCAAATGTAACTAAGTCGGCCAGGCTGTCTAATTGCTTGCCTAATTCGCCGCTAACTTTAAGTAATCGCGCAAAAAAACCATCAAAAAAGTCCAAAAAGGCTCCGCTTAAAATGCAAATTGAAGCAAAGAATAATTCGTTAGAGTAGGCAAACTTTATGGCTAATAACCCAAAAAATAAATTACCTAATGTAAATAGATTCGGTATATGTCTTGAAATGCTCAATTAATGCGATATTTGTTATTGCAATAATACAAAAAGATGTATCGTAATTTATTACTTTGTTTGGCTTCTGCTTTATTACTGGTTTTTTCATGGCCATCTGATGGCTTTCCATTTCTTATCTTTTTTGCTTTTGTTCCTTTGTTCTCAATTGTAGAGAATGCACCTAATAAGAAGCAAGTATTTTTTTACTCTTTACTGGTATTTGTGCTTTGGAATTTTGGAACGACTTATTGGATTTATCACGCAAGTTTATTCGGTGTTATTGCAGCCATACTTGTAAACAGTATTCTGATGTCTGCCGTAATACTTTTGTTTTCAGTAGTGCGCTCAAAATTTAACGACAGAAGAGCTTGGTGGGCATTAATAACTTTTTGGTTAAGCTTTGAATATTTACATTTTAACTGGGATTTATCTTGGCCTTGGTTGACTTTGGGCAATGCCTTTTCAACATATACAAGTATCATTCAATGGTACGAGTATACAGGTGTACTTGGCGGTAGCTTATGGATATTGCTGTTTAATGTAGTAGTGTACCATTCATTTAAAAATAAAAAAGTTTATCGCTTACCATTCATTGTTTTAACACTCCCTTTTTTACTCAATATCTTTATTGGGGCTGAAGAAAAAGGTCAAGAAGTAAATGTAGTGGTCGTTCAGCCAAATATTGACCCTTATTTTGAAAAGTTTGATGGACTTTCTTCATTAGAGCAATTAGAAAAACTTATTGAATTAGTTGAGCCTGAATTAGATTCTACTGTTGACTATCTAATTGGGCCTGAAACAGCAATAGTTGACGGTTTGTGGGAGAATAAAATAGAGTATTCAAATGAAATAATCCGATTAAGAAAGTTAATTGATAAGTATCCGCAATTGTCAATTATAGTTGGAGCAACAACCTTCAAGGTGTATGACTCTTCAGATGAAATAAGTAAGACTGCTCGAAAATTTATTGATTCAGAAAACTATTATGATGTTTACAATTCCGCAATTTCTGTTCAGAAAGACGATTTGTCAATTTATCATAAATCAAAGCTAGTACAAGGTGTTGAATTTACGCCATTTTCATTTTTATTGGACAATTTTGAATTTTTAACCATCGACCTAGGCGGTATTTCTGGAAGCTTAGGTACTCAAGATTACAGAGAAGTTTTCAGAGGAAAAGCCAACGTTGCTCCTATTATTTGTTATGAATCTATATTTGGAGAATTCACCTCCGAATATGTCCGAAATGGCTCAGATTTATTTACCATAATAACTAACGATGGTTGGTGGAAGGATACGCCTGGCTACAAGCAACATTTAAACTATGCCAGTTTACGAGCTATCGAATGCAGACGGCCAATTGCCCGTTCCGCAAATACAGGCATTTCAGCTTTTATAGATATAAAAGGAAAAATACATCAGCCCACGCTTTGGGATGAAGAGGTTGTTATTAAAAAAACATTAGTAACCAATTCAGACATAACTTTTTATGTGCGTTTTGGGGATTATATCGGACGAATTTCGGCATTTATTGCCGTAATGTTCATTAGTTTTTCTTTGGCAGTTAGAAGAAAATAATTTTACTCAACAGAAACTTCTTCTGCGATAGAATCAATTGACAAAATAGTGTCCATTTCAGTGTAAAAATCTTCTTCGATAGTTTCTGTTCCAAAGGTAACCATATTCAAATTTACTGTCTTATTTGTGCTTGAAGCCTCAATCGATACAGATGCATTCATTTGAGTATTATTAACTGTTGGGGTAGAATTAGTAATGTTGTAAAACCCTAATCCAAAGGCTGCCAAAACGAGCACTGCCGTGATGATAAATTCGCTTTGTTTCATGATAATAGTTCAATTAGTTATATGCCAAGTTAAAAAAAATAATCCAATTACAATAAATTCTTATTCTTTACAGATGTAATAATCATTAGTTTTGTAGGGTGAGACAAACGGCTACATATCAGATTGCAAATATTGACGCCTTCAAGAAAAATCTATTGTTTTGGGCATCTCAATTTCAAGAAACAGCTGCCTACATAGGAGGTATTGGCTTGGAAAATGGTTTACATATGAAATACCATATGCTAGTTGGTGTAGATTCGATTTCAACACTTGTCTCCAATTCTGACTCATTCAATTCATTAAGGTCTTTTCACAATTCAAAAAAGGATTGGATGTTTGGATATATGAGCTATGATTTAAAAAATGAAGTTGAGGACTTACAATCTAATAATGCCGATGAGTTAGACCTTCCTAATGTGTGTTTTTTTCAGCCTAAATGGGTATTTGAAATTATAGAAAATGACATTAGTATTCACTTTCCTTTGGATGTGTCTAGAAAAGAAATGCAGTTAGTTTTTAAGGAAATTATGCAGACTGAAATTGATGAGTATAAGCCATCTTCAGTAAGTGTAAACGGTAGAATATCCAAAGCAGAATACATCTCGACTTTCAATAAGCTACAAGAGCATATTAAACGAGGTGATATTTATGAAATTAACTTTTGTCAAGAATTTTTTGCAAAGTCAGCGGATTTGAATCCAGTAAATACTTTCGAAAATCTGTATAGAATTTCGAATTCACCGTTTTCGGCTTTTTTTAGAAGCGATGATTTGTATCTAATGAGTGCTAGCCCAGAGCGTTATATCAAGAAAGTTAAAAGTACAATCATATCCCAACCCATTAAAGGGACAAGAAAAAGAGGCCTAAGCGAGCAAGAAGACTTAGCTTTAAAAGAGGAACTTCGGCAATGTCCAAAAGAACAATCAGAGAACGTTATGATTGTTGATTTAGTCCGCAATGATTTGTCAAAAACATCCAAGAAATCTTCTGTGCAGGTGGAAGAATTGTTTGGCGTTTATTCATTTACCCAAGTTCATCAGATGATTTCTACAATAATATCTGAGCTAAAAGATGACGTTCATTGGACTGAGGTTTTAAAAACTACATTTCCTATGGGAAGTATGACTGGCGCTCCAAAAATAAGAGCCATGCAACTTATTGAAGAATTCGAAGCCTTTAAAAGAGGATTGTATTCAGGTTCAGTAGGCTACATTACTCCTTTAGGAGATTTTGATTTTAATGTGGTAATCAGAAGCATAATTTACGATGCAGCTAAACGCTATGTATCTCTGGCTGTTGGAAGTGCCATTACCGCTAAAGCAAATCCGGAAACCGAATACGCCGAATGTGAATTAAAAGCAAAAGCCATGTTGGAGGTGCTAAATGCTTAATATCTTATCAAATTTCATTTCTGAAAATAACCTTATTTCAAAAGGGGATAGATTGTTACTTACGGTTAGTGGGGGTAAAGACAGTGTATGCATGGCGTATTTATTTAAGGATTTACAATTTGAATTTGGAATAGTGCATTGCAATTTTAAGTTAAGAGATGAAGAAAGCGATTTAGACGAGCAGCATGTTAGCGATTTGGCGAAACAATTTGGAGTAAAATTTTATTCGAAATCATTTGACACCAAAAATTATGCTAAAACTAACAAGCTATCAATTCAAATGGCTGCAAGAGATTTAAGGTATCAATTTTTTGATGAAATTTCACAAAAGCATTCTTATAATAAAATTCTGACAGCTCATCACTCAGATGATAATGTAGAAACATTATTGATTAAGAAAAGTAGAAATTCTAGCTTAGAGGCACTTCAGGGCATCCCTTTAAAAAATGGAAAAATCATTCGTCCGATGCTATGTTTTAATGTTCAACAAATTGAAGGTTATATCAAAGAAAATGCCATTAAATACCGATTAGATAAGTCAAACCTAACATCCGATTACCAAAGAAATAAATTAAGGCATGAAGTATTACCAAATTTATCATCATCGGAATTGCTACAAGAAATTGAAGAAAATAAGCGTAAATACGCTCTCTTAAAAAGTAAAGTTGAGTATTATTTTGAGCATCATACTTTTGATGAAGAAGGCGCAAAAGTATTTGAAGTGGATTATTTACATACTCAAGATGAAAAAAACGACATTTTGTACGAGTGTTTGAAAAGTTATGGCCCTTTTAACTGGAAGGATGTATTTTCATTATTGGATGCTGAAGTAGGTAAACAAGTTCTAAATACAGAATATCGACTAGTAAGAGAAAGAAATGGATTGTCACTTTCATCAATTCCAAAGCAATCCGATGAATATTTTTTAATACATGAAGATGCCAAAGAATTGAATTTCCCTATTTCATTAAGTTTTAGCGTTCATAATTATTCATCTTTTGATTTTATAAAAGACAGTGCAGTTTCAATACTGGACTTCGATAAATTACATTTTCCATTAACGTTAAGGAAATGGCAGTTTGGAGATTCTTTTACCCCCTTAGGGATGACAGGAACTAAAAAAATAAGTGATTATTTGATTGATAATAAATTTTCTACCATTCAAAAAGAAAATACTTGGGTCATTTGTTCGTTAGATGGTATTGTATGTATTGTTGGAGAACGTATAAATGAGTCTTTCAAACTTGTCGCAGAAACAGAAAAAGTTTATCTTGTCCAACCTTTGAAAAATCAATCATGAGTGATGAATTATTATTTGAGGAAAGCCAGCATTTAGGCTACAACCGTTTATCTTTTTTAAGAAGGATGGTTCTAGCTCTTTTTTGTTTCTTATCCTTTTACTGGTCGGAAAACACTCAAGATGCTATTGGCTCTGGTAGTCTTTTATTTTTCTTAGGCGTTGCAATAGTTTTAGTGTCCGCAGTACTTGTTTTTATAATTCATTTTAAAACTAAAGTCAGCAATGGAAGTATTATTTTAGAAGGACTTTGGACAGCTCGAAAAGTTAAAATTGATTTGTCATCCATCAAAAGTGTTTCCAAAATAAATTACAGCAGGTTCTTTTTTAATAGAGCGGTATATAACTTACATAGAAAAGGTGCGATACATTTTTATACTAGAGGAAAAGAATGTATAGAATTAGTCGATAAAGATGGCTTAAGGTATCTTATTGGCAGTCAAAAACCTTCGGAATTACTATTAGTTTTAAAACAACAGATAAATAAATAATTATGAAAAAACATCTTTTAGCCCTTTTATTATTCTTACCAAGCTTACTATTTTCTCAAATTTTCAATCCTGTTGAATGGACTTTTTCTCAGGAAGATCTAGGTAACTCAGAATATAATTTAGTTTTCGAAGCCAACATTGAAGACGGATGGTATGTCTACTCTCAATTTGTTGGCGATGATGGCCCGATAGCAACCGCTTTTACATTTTTTGAATCTGAAAATTATGAGCTAGTTGGAAATACTGAAGAAGGAACTCCCATTGAACAGTTCGACCCTAACTTTGATATGGTGCTCAAGTATTTTAAGAAAAAGGCAGTTTTTAGTCAAAAAGTAAAACTGACGTCTAACTCATCTAATGTTAGTGGTGAATTTGTCTTTATGGTTTGCGATGAGGCGCAATGCTTACCGCCAGAGTATGTTGAATTCTCTTTTGAATTGGGAAGCGGTGAATCCTCAAGTGCAGAAACAGAAACAGTTGTTGAAGAAAATTCATCTTCTCTTAATTTAGTAAATTCAGAAGACACACCTTCATCAAACAATTCGAATGAAAAATCAAAAAAAGGAATGTGGAGTATATTTTTTATTGCATTCTTTAGTGGTTTTGCAGCCTTATTAACCCCTTGCGTATTTCCGATGATTCCAATGACGGTGAGCTATTTTACTAAGCAGAGTAAAAGCAAAGCAAAAGGAGTTTCTAATGCTATTATTTATGGTTTATCCATCATATTCATATATGTCGCTTTAGGCGTTGGTGTATCGGCTATTTTTGGTCCAGAGGTATTGAACAGCATGGCAACAAATGCGTATTTTAATATTGCTTTCTTCTTATTATTAGTTGTTTTTGCAGCCTCTTTTTTAGGCGCATTTGAATTAACATTACCACATTCATGGATAAACAAAGCGGATAAAGCTTCTGATCGAGGAGGGCTTATAGGCATCTTCTTTATGGCATTAGTATTGGCATTGGTATCATTTTCTTGTACTGGACCTATTGTTGGAACACTTTTAGTTGAAGCAGCATCTGGAGGTGATTATTTAGGACCGGTAATTGGAATGTTAGGATTTTCATTAGCTATTGCTTTACCATTTGCACTATTTGCTGCATTCCCAGGTTGGTTAAATTCATTGCCGCAATCTGGAGGTTGGCTAAATTCTGTAAAGGTTGTTTTAGGATTTTTAGAGTTGGCTTTAGCATTCAAATTTTTATCAAACGCAGATTTGGTTTGGCAAACTCACCTTTTAGAAAGAGAACTATTTATTGCAATTTGGATAGTAATATTTGCTTTACTAACCATGTATTTATTAGGAATGTTTAAGTTGTCGCATGATAGCGACTTAAAATACCTTTCTGTAGGAAGATTATTTTCTGCGATACTAACTGGAGTATTGACCATTTATATGATACCTGGATTGTGGGGAGCGCCTTTAAAGTTAATCAATGCTTTTCCTCCGCCAATGCATTACAGTGAATCACCCTATGGTGTAGGATATACTGCTGGCGGCGGGGCTTCAGCAGATTCTCACAATGAGAATGAAGGGCAACACTTAGGACCTCAAGGGCTAATGGTCTTTCATGAATATCAGGACGGACTAGATTATGCTAAGAAAGTAGGCTTGCCAGTAATGATAGATTTTACAGGTTGGGCATGTGTGAATTGCCGTAAAATGGAAGAGGAAGTATGGTCTAATCCAGAAGTTAAGCAAATCCTTAGAGATGAGGTTGTGCTCGTTTCTTTATATGTTGATGAAAGAACACCTCTACCAGAAAACGAGCAATACGAAACTACAATTGCTGGTAAAAAGAAGAAAGTAAGAACAGTAGGAGATAAGTGGACAGTGCTTCAGGCTGAAACGTATAAGACAAATTCTCAGCCATATTACGTAATTCTAGACCATGATGAAAATCAATTAGGTGTTTCGGCAAATTATCAAGACTATGGCAAAGTTGATTTATTTAAATCATGGCTTGAAGATGGAATAGATAGATTCTACGACTAAGTTTGTAGAAACAAAATAAACTTAAATGCTTGTTAAAACTTATGGCTCTGCCGTTTTCGGTATAGATGCTACTACCATTACAATCGAAGTAAATGCTTCAGCTGGAATAAAATTCTTTTTAGTTGGTCTTCCTGATAATGCTGTTAAAGAAAGTCATTATCGCATTGAAGCAGCTTTAAAAAATACAGGCTATCGCATTCCTGGAAAGAAGTTTATAATTAATATGGCGCCCGCCGACATTAGAAAGGAAGGCTCTGCTTATGATCTTCCGCTTGCTATCGGCATACTAGCATCAACACATCAAGTAAAGGCAGAACAGTTAAAAGACTTTGTCATCATGGGTGAATTGTCTTTAGATGGAGGCCTACAACCTATTAAAGGTGCATTACCCATAGCTATACAGGCAAGAAAAGAAGGCTTTAAAGGTTTAATTGTACCAAAAGCAAATGCAAAAGAAGCCGCAATAGTAAATAATCTTGATGTTTATGGTATTGAGAACATTAAGGAGCTGATAGATTTCTTAAATGGTAAAATTGACTTAAATCCATTGTTCGTAGATACCAGAAAAGAGTTTTTTGATGCTATTCAGCAATCCGATATTGACTTTTCAGATGTAAAAGGACAAAGAAACATAAAAAGGTCATTAGAAATTGCGGCGGCAGGCGGGCATAATGTGATACTAATAGGCCCTCCAGGTTCAGGAAAAACGATGTTGGCAAAAAGAATTCCAGGTATTCTACCACCCTTGAGTTTGAACGAGGCTTTAGAGACTACAAAAATACATTCAGTTTCAGGTCGAATGTCTGATAATACGTCCTTACTAACAACCAGACCATTTAGATCACCACACCATACCATTTCCGATGTTGCATTGGTGGGTGGCGGAGCATTTCCTCAGCCAGGTGAAATTTCCCTTTCACACAATGGAGTTCTTTTTTTAGATGAACTTCCTGAGTTTAAAAGGGTTGTTTTAGAGGTTATGCGCCAACCTCTAGAAGATAGAATTGTCACTATCTCTAGAGCTAAGTTTAGTGTAGATTTTCCAGCAAGTTTTATGTTGGTGGCTTCCATGAACCCTTGTCCATGTGGCTTTTATAATCACCCAGAAAAAGAATGCCTTTGTAGCCCAGGCGTAGTACAGAAATATCTAAGCAAAATTTCAGGGCCATTATTAGATAGGATTGATTTACACGTTGAGGTAACTCCAGTTAAATTTGATGAGTTAGCCGATAAGTCTAAGTCAGAGTCTAGTGTGGTTATTCGTAAAAGGGTGATTAGAGCCAGAGAAATTCAACTTAATAGGTATTCTGAATCAGACTCAATACATTGTAATGCTCAAATCAATTCTAAGCTAATAAAGGAACATTGTGAACTTTCAATTGAAGGTCAATCCCTTTTAAAAAATGCGATGAAAAAACTTGAACTCTCAGCAAGAGCATACGACCGTATTCTTAAAGTTGCAAGAACTATTGCTGATTTAGAGGGAGCAGAACGAATTGACACTCCACATATTGCTGAGGCTATTCAGTTTCGATCTCTTGACAGAAGCGATTGGGCAGGTTAAAAAAACAAAGCATTCACTTTTGATGAATGCTTTGTAATAGGTGAAAGCCAAAAAAATGCAATTACTTTTCTTGAATGTTAACTAATATTTCGGCTAAGTTTCCTGCTTGCGAAAAATTAGGTGTATGACTTGATTCCAAGGTAAAAACTTCTTCTACTTGGTCATGATACATAGCTCTTTGAATTTCTATAGGAATTGCTCTATCTTCAGTACATTCGATATAATACTTTTTAATTGAGCCGAAGTTTTCGTCAGTAATTTCAAGCTCATACGTTAACGGAGCAAAAGGTTCAGCCACAATAAATGGCTTAGCAGCTTCAAATGCTTCTACAGGAATGTCATGAGCAAAAGCATTTTGAATTTCTTCATCAACAACATAGGCAAATGTTTTGTCATCAGATACGCGGAAATTCTCAACAGCTTTTGATCCTTTAACGCCTTGTACAGCACCTAAGAAAGAGCCGCCATTAGGGAGTAAAAATGCTGTAAGATAAACTAAGCTTTTTACTTTTTCTGGTCTCAATTCGGCTGCTCTACTAACTGTAATGCCGTTAAAGCTATGTCCTAACAAGACAACAGGATCTTCTTGATTATCTAGGATGTCGGTTATAGTCTTCACATAATCTTCCATTGTAATTTCTGCTGGACTTGTTTTATCACTTCCATGGCCTGGTAAATCTGGAGTGATTACATTAAATCCTTTTTCTTTGAGTACATTGGCTACACCTTCCCATTGCCAAGCACCAAGCCATGCGGAGTGGACTAAAACGAAAGTTTCTTTTTTCAGCTCTTCAATTTGAATTTCGCCTGAATCTTGTGAGTCTTGAGTTGAATTCGTCGAGCAACTAGCGAATAGAATTAGCGCGAGAGTGCTAATTGAAATCATGTTTTTAAGTTTAATCATGTGTTTAAGTATTTAATTAATAAAATAAGACTGTGTCAACTTCTAGATTATTCACAGAATTAGGATTCTGTAAAATAAGATTTTAGAGTTGACGGAATAGAATTGTAATTGGGGTTGAATGTTCACTTTTTTTGGCTTATTAAGCAAATCTACTAAAAAGAATTTAAAAAAAAATAATTGTCTGTTAAGTTTGAATCATATCTGTTTTTTAATTCTATTTGTAGTTCAATTTAGGCTTTTGGATTTATATCTTATCATAGAAATTTTAGCAGTTATTTTTGGTTTGCTGTATTTAGGCTTATTGATTATAGAGAGAATCGAATGTTGGATTTTCGGAATTTTGGCTTCTTTACTTAGTATTTTTTTATTCTACCACACAAAACTATATTCTGAGGCTATTTTGTATTCTTATTATGTAATAATGGGTTTTTACGGCTATTTTTTATGGCAAAAAAAATCTGACGATAATGTATTAGCAATTAATGTAAATGAACAAAAGCCTATTTTTCATTTTTATTATATCACTATTTGTTCGCTTTTAGCCTTTGCGTTATCCTTGTTTTTTGATGTTTATACCGATGCTGAGAGTCCATATATTGATGCCTTCACAACAGTCTTTAGCTTTTTAGCCACCTATCTTCAAGCTAAAAAGGTACTTTCTTCTTGGAAGTATTGGATTGTAATAAACAGCGTTACGATTTGGCTGTATATCAATAAAGAATTGGAGATATATGCCGCACTTATGGTTGTGTATTTGATAATGTCCATCTCGGGATATATTAGATGGAAAAAAGTCATTGGCTAATTATTTGCCATGACATTGTTTGAATTTTTTACCACTACCGCACGGACAAGGGTCGTTTCTTCCCACTTTTTCTTCTACTCTTACAGGTTGAGCTTTTGGTTTTTGTCTTTCTGCTCCTCCGTTTGGATTTCCACCAATATCTTGTCGGCCTGTTTGTAAACGTTCTTGCTTATGCTGTTGTTCTTGTTTTACTGACGTTTGCTCCGGTAAGTTGGCTTTAGTTAAGAAAGATACGATGTCTTTATTGACTTGTTCCATCATTTGCTTAAAGAGGTTAAACGACTCAAACTTATAAATTAGTAGTGGGTCTTTTTGCTCATAAGTAGCGTTTTGTACGGATTGTTTCAAGTCATCCAATTCTCTTAAATTTTCTTTCCAAGAACTATCGATGATTGCTAATGTTACTCCTTTTTCTATGGAAAGCGGAATATTTCCACCTTCGGTTTCGTAAGCCTCTTTTAAATTTGTGACAACCTGAAGGGTTTTTATTCCATCTGTAAATGGAATGACGATGTTCTCATAGCTTGCCGATTGATTTTCAAATACATCTTTTATGACTGGGAATGTCTTTTTACCAATTGTCGAGTTTTTAATTTTATAATTCTCAATTGAAGCTTGATAAATCGTTTCTGTTAATTCTTCAGTACTTAATTGTTTGAAGTCATCTTCATTAACTGGGCATTGAATGCTTAGGAAACGAATCAGGTCTAATTTAAAGCCATCAAAATCTTGCATTGATTGGTATTCAGTTACGATACTTTCACATGTATCATAAATCATATTGTCAATATCAACTGCTAATCGATCTCCAAATAAGGCGTGTTTTCTCTTTTTATAGATAACTGTTCGTTGAGCATTCATGACGTCATCGTACTCAAGTAGTCTTTTTCGAATACCGAAGTTATTTTCTTCAACTTTTTTCTGAGCTCTTTCGATAGATTTAGTAATCATTGAATGCTGAATAACTTCGCCCTCTTCTAAGCCCATTCTGTCCATCATTTTGGCAATTCTATCGGAGCCAAATAGTCGCATTAAGTTATCTTCTAATGAAACAAAAAACTGTGATGAACCAGGGTCGCCTTGTCGTCCAGCACGTCCTCTTAGCTGTCTGTCAACACGTCTTGAGTCATGGCGTTCTGTTCCAATAATAGCCAAACCACCATTTGCCTTTACTTCATCGCTTAACTTAATATCTGTTCCACGACCAGCCATGTTGGTGGCGATAGTAACATTTCCTGCCTTTCCTGCTTCAGCTACAATATCCGCTTCTTTCTGATGTAGTTTAGCGTTAAGAACATTGTGTTTGATGTTTTTCATGGTAAGCAATCTGCTCAGTAGTTCAGAAATTTCAACAGATGTTGTACCAACTAAAATTGGTCGCCCTTCATTGCTAAGTTCAACAATTTCATCGATTACAGCATTGTATTTTTCACGAGCAGTTTTATAAACTTTATCTTCTTTGTCGTCTCGTTGTATTGGTCGATTTGTTGGAATTACAACTACGTCTAACTCGTAGATGTCCCAAAATTCACCAGCTTCAGTTTCAGCAGTTCCTGTCATACCAGAAAGCTTGTTGTACATTCTGAAGTAGTTTTGTAGCGTAATGGTAGCAAACGTTTGTGTGGCAGCTTCAATTTTTACGTTTTCTTTAGCTTCGATTGCTTGGTGAAGTCCGTCTGAGTAACGTCTTCCATCCATGATACGACCTGTCTGTTCATCGACAATTTTGACTTTATTGTCCATCAATACGTATTCAACATCTTTTTCGAAAAGCGTATAGGCCTTCAATAATTGATTAACTGAATGTATTCGTTCGCTTTTGATGGAATAGTCTCTCATTAAAGCTTCTTTCTTGACTAGCTTATCTTTATCATTTAGATTTCCTTTTTCTAACTCAGCAATTTCCGAGCCCACGTCTGGCATAATGAAAAAGTTGCTGTCGTCGGTACTACTAGTTATTAAGTCGATGCCTTTATCGGTTAGCTCAATAGAATTGTGTTGCTCATCGATTACAAAAAATAAATCTTCATCTACAACAGGCATTTCTTTGCCTTGATCTTGCATGTAAAAATTTTCTGTCTTTTGAAGTAAGGCTCTGACGCCATCTTCACTTAGAAACTTAATTAAAGCTTTGTTTTTTGGAAGTCCTCTGTAAGCTCTTAGAAGTTTGAATCCGCCTTCTTTATTGTTGCCTTCTTTAATGAGTTTTTTGGCGTCTGCTAGAACTGTATTTATGAATTTCTTTTGGGCATCAACTAAGTCGTGAATTTTATGTTTTAGTTCATTAAATTCATGTTTATCACCAGTTGGTGTTGGTCCAGAAATAATTAAAGGTGTTCTGGCATCATCAATAAGCACCGAGTCAACTTCATCTACAATGGCGTAATTGTGTGGCCGTTGTACCAAATCTTGCGGTCGTCGGGCCATATTATCTCTAAGATAATCAAATCCGAACTCGTTGTTAGTCCCGTAAGTTATGTCAGCTAGATAAGCATTTCTTCTTTCTTCCGAATTTGGTTGATGCCTATCGATACAATCAATGGACAATCCGTGGAATTGATAAAGTGGCCCCATCCATTCGCAGTCTCTTTTTGCGAGGTAATCATTTACTGTTACGAGGTGCACCCCTTTTCCAGGAAGGGCATTTAGATAAACGGGTAGTGTCGCCGATAATGTTTTTCCTTCACCCGTTTGCATCTCTGCAATTTTTCCAGAGTGAAGCACATAACCACCAACTAGCTGAACATCATAATGAACCATGTCCCAAACTATTTCATTTCCCGCAGCTATCCATTTATTACGAAAAATGGCTTTTTCACCTTTTATTTCAACATTACCATATACCGCAGCGAGGTCTTTGTCAAAATCGTTGGCGGTAACTTCAATATTTCCGTTTGAAAAACGTTTTGCGGTCTCTTTAACTACAGCAAAAGCTTCAGGGAGTATTTGCTCGAGTAAATCTTCTGTTTTTTCTACAACATCTTTTTCAAGTTTATCTATTTCAGTGTAGATGCTTTCTTTCTCTTGAAGTTGGATGTTTGTTGATTCGGCTTTTTCTTTTAGATTATCTATTTCTTTGTAAGTGTCTTTAGTAGCATCTTCAATTTGCTTTTTAAAGTCAGAAGTTTTAGCTCTAAGTTCATCATTACTAAGCGATTCAATGGAAGGGTATACGCTTTTAATTTTTTCAATAATAGGATTAATTTCTTTTAAATCTTTATCGTATTTATTTCCGAAAATCTTGGTAGCAAAATCAAATATTCCCATTACATAAAATTAAGATGTGTTACAATTCGCAAATTTACTTTTTTTTAAGGGATTGCTCACTTTATAGCATAAAAAAAGCCGCTAGAAGCGGCTGTTGATTGTTAGTACTCATCTTCATTAAAGAAGAAGTCGTCTTTATCAGGGTAATCGGGCCAAATATCTTCAATAGAATCAAACATTTCACCGTCATCTTCTAGTTCCTGAAGATTTTCTACTACTTCCATAGGTGCACCTGAACGAATAGCAAAATCAATTAACTCATCTTTATTCGCTGGCCAAGGGGCGTCTTCTAATTTAGAAGCTAATTCTAATGTCCAATACATAGTTTAAATTTTTGCAAAAGTAATTTTTTTAAAGAAATAGACAAGATTTTTTTTACTTAGCTGAGATCCAAGGGATTTCCGTTGCGTCAAGATTTTTTGTTAGATATCTGCTTAAAACAAATAGGTAATCAGAAAGTCGGTTTAAATATTTTAAAATTATTTCTTTTTGCAAAATGTCTTCACCAATTTGTGTGGTTAATCGTTCGGCACGTCTGCATACACATCTAGCGATATGACAAAAGGATACTGTTGTATGTCCTCCAGGCAAAATAAACGATCGCATTTCTGGAAGTGAATCGTTCATTTTATCAATTTCTTTTTCCAAAAGAGTTACGTCTTCTTCATCTAGTAGAGGTAATTTCATTTTGTTAGTGCCATCTTGGTTTGCAAGTAAAGCCCCAATGGTAAATAATTTGTTCTGAATCGTAATTATAAGATCATGCGTTTCTTCACCAACACTTTGGTCACGCAGTAGTCCCATGTAAGAGTTGAGTTCGTCAACAGTTCCGTAAGCTTCAATTCGTTCATGATTTTTAGGAACTCTTTTCCCACCAATTAGCTGGGTAGTCCCATTATCGCCTTTTTTTGTGTAAATCTTCATAAGGTTATGAATTTATTGGTGAGCTATTAATTTTATCACTTTCAATTTCTCCGTCTTTTAGTCTCACGATTCGATGGGCATATTGCGCTATTTCGTCTTCATGGGTTACAATGATGACGGTATTGCCATTTTTATGGATTTCTTGAAATAATGCCATTATCTCAACGGAAGTTGCGCTATCAAGATTTCCTGTTGGTTCATCGGCTAAAATAATAGATGGATTATTGACCAGGGCTCTGGCTACAGCGACTCTTTGTCTTTGCCCTCCTGATAGTTCATTTGGACGGTGATTGATTCTATCTGAAAGGTTTACTTTTTCTAGAGCATCTAATGCTTTTATCTCTCGTTCTTCCTTGTTGAAACCAGCATAAATCAGTGGTAACATTACATTTTCTAAGGCAGTAGATTTTGGTAAGAGATTAAAACTTTGAAATACAAATCCAATTTCTTTATTTCTGATTTCTGCAAGACTGTTGTCGTCTAATTGACTGACATTATTGTTAGCTAATGTGTAGCTTCCTTCGGTCGGCGTGTCTAAGCAACCAAGAATATTCATCAGGGTAGATTTTCCTGATCCCGATTGTCCCATTAAGGCCACAAATTCATTTTTTTCTATTGAAAGGTCTATAGTTTTTAGTGCCTTAATAACTTCATTTCCAACTGTGAAATGTCTAGCAATTTTTTTAATCTTGATTACCGTCATAACTGGGTGTAAAGTTAGTTAAAATACAGTCATTATTTTTTTTCGTTAGTCTCTTTTGAAACTGAAGAAATAAAAAATGGTAAATCCGAAAATTATCTAAGTATGGTAATTGTGCCTTTTCTATTGATGCTTCGGCCAGTAAATAATGACTTGACGGTTAAAGTGTATATATAAACTCCCGCAGGAACTTGGATGCCATTTTTGTATGAGCCATCCCAAGTATCGGTTTCATCGTTACTTATAAAAATACGTTCTCCAAATCTATTGTATACCTCAAATGCAAATTCTACACCATCCTTTGAGAATATTGATATTTCAAAGGAATTGTGCATGTTGTCACCGTTTGATGGAGTAAATGAATTTGGCACATATACTTCAAATAGTTCTTTGAAATTGGCGATTATATTATCTTCTGAGCGGACAGTGAAATTTACATTAGTTTCGTTGTCATTGGGTTGCAGATTATTATTTTCAATGGTCCAATGAGAAAACCTCCAGCCCTCAATGGGTTGTGCTTGTAAATTGACTGCTTCGTCAGCTAGGTATGTTATGGTTTGGGAAATTTCAACAATGGCTGTGTCACTAACAATTATTCGACCACTATTTTGTGGAGAAATACTGTAATTAATGTCATAGAATATATTTTCATCAAAGTAAACTACTATTGTATCATTTTTATTGACATTGAAGTTTTGAAATGGTGAAATAGATTCTCCAACGATATATCCGTTGGATGAGGTGAAATGTCTAAACTCCCAAAAGATATTGGATTGGGCTTGAACACTTACATTAGTCCCATACGTTTCTGAGGTTGTATATGGAAAGTTTGAAATGCTAGTTCCGTTTATTAGTAAGCTAACATCTGCATTTGTTGGTTCTACTATGTATGTAATATCAAATGTTTGTTGATTTAAATGTAGAACAATGGTGTCGTCATTATTTATTGTGATAGCAACATCTTCATTTGTAGTTGTGGGAACGAAAGAGTGGTTATTACTACTCCAGTATCCCATTTCCCAACCAACATTTGGTTGTGCGCTAAGTGATACATTTACACCGTCTATATAACTTTCACTGTGAGGGAAAGCACTGATATTAACCCCATCAATTACTATATTTCCATAGCCAGCAGGTTCGACCAAAAAGGTTAATTCGTTGGCATCAAAATAGAATATTACAGTAATATCACTCAACAGTTCAATAGAAAAATCCGTATCGGTAGGATTGTAAGCGTATGGTATGCCACTAATAATTTCAAAATTTGAAAAGTTACCACTTGTAACACTGAAGTCTATTTCTACTCCTCCAAAGTAATCGCCAGAAAGCGGAGTATTTAGGTTGTTTACATCAAAAAATTCATTGAAATTGACTTCGCCGATACCGTTAATGATCACTGTAACATCATACGGACCTTCGACATCATAGCAGTCAACAATTGCACTGTTTAAAACATTACACCTGTCGTTCATGAAGTCTTTCATTTCTTGCACATTATCAGCCCATTCCGCATAAGTGCCGCCCCACAAATCTATTTGCGCTTGCATTTCAGGCTCAATGTTATCAATAAGACTATCGAGGTGTTGTATCATAAACTCACATGACAGGTAGGAGTTTGAAAGGTTTGACCATCTGTTAATGTAGTCATCGAAAAATTCTTCACTGTCAAGCAATGAATTCCATATAGGAATGTGTCCTTGACCACCAATATTTCCTAAACTTTCTGCATCGCATGGATCGGCATCAGGATCTGTATTTGGGACACCAGTGTAATTAGCGCCATGGTCAAAAGTGTTATCCATATCCCAAAGGACGTAACGCCATTTCTTTTTGTCGCCATCTTCCTTTAGTCCGTGCCACCATGCTGTGTTCCAATTTAACCAATCAGCATTCACAGTGTAGCTGTTAAGGATGTAATAATCAATTAAGCTTCCAACATTATAAATACTCTTAGCATTATCGTAGTTGGCTTGAACACTCATGTCGTTGTTAACGATAAAATTTCTAGTGTTATCCCAGCTGTCATTAACGTCTTGTGGATTTTGACCATCAACTAGTACATCAACCCATGTTCCTCCCCAAGTTTTGAGAAATTCAACAGAGTCTTGGTCGTAGTAAAAATCAGTATAATCTAAATCATCTACTTTTTCACGTAATTCATAAACGCCCCAGTAGGTGCCGTTTAGGTACATTACACAAGGTTCATACGAACGTTCGTCAATTCGTAAGCCAGCAACTTGTGACAGGGATTGAACATATGCATCTCTAATATGAGCGCCTGAACTTCCATAGGAGAAGGGATAGTTATCGTTTGCTGCGCATTTAACAATAAGTCTTTGAAACTTATCTCTTTCTACATCGTTAAATAGCTGACCTTTAATTGCGTGGTTGTAGCCATATTGGTCTCTTGTAATGTAGTCAAATCCTCTTTGAGCATATGCCCAGGAGTCGTTTCCGTGTTCATTGAATTCACCTTTTGCTTTGTCAATAAGTGTACCGTCTGCTTCGTAGAGTTCAAATGTTCCTCTTGGCTCTATTTGTTGCCCATTTGCAATTAATTCATAAAGTTCGGGATCACCATTGTTATTTGATTCTCTTCCAGAAACCGATAGAATTCTTAGAGGGTGTGAAACGCCAATGAAATACGTTCCATACTCCATAAAACTTGGAAGAATGTTTTGGTCTTGGCTATACGCTACTGCTTTTAGTACAGTAGTATTACTTATTGCAATTGGCCCAGTGTATTCGATGTCAGATACATCTGGCAAACTGCCATCAGTAGTATAGTAGATAGTAGTTGCTGGGTCAGCAGTAATAGTTACGTTTACTGCACCAGCATGAACTCCAGCTGCTGGGCTAAATGACGGTGTTGATGAATAGTCTGTAAAAGCATTCGTATTAATGCCGTTTGGAGTTGGGTTTTCAAATACTCCCCAATTAGCATCGCCATCTACTGTTCTTCCTCTTGAGGAATTTGTAAGACAAGGTCTAATAAAAACAGAATCTACAACGGTAACGCCATCAGGGTCAGTAAGAATAACCCATTCATTTCCTTTAGTTTGGTGTAATTTGTAATTGGTATGAATATTATTACCAACTATCTCATCTCTTCCAGAGCAATAGACTAATAAGTGACTATTTGGAGCTATAATTACAGAAGAATTGAAACGCCATTTTGTTAGGTTATCAGGCTTATCGCTGAGGTAATAGCCGTTAAGGTCAATGTTAGCTGCTGATTGATTGAACAGTTCTAACCAATCCTCGCTATTTCCGTAATTATCATTAAAGCCATCATAATTTGCTGCAGAGTATTCATTTATTATTATTTGACCCGATAGAGAGAAATAAAATAGCAGATGAAATATTGTAGTTAGTAATGCTTTCATTAAAGATAGATTATTACCATTAGGTTAAATGCTAAGGACGCTCAAATATACTGCTTTAATTCAAGATTTATATTTGAATAATGAAAAACCTTACCGATTCAAACTCAAAAAAACAGCTAATCTATTTTAACATATCCACACTTCTATCGATGAAATTTGTTAACTCTTTGCCCTTTAATAGACCTTGAGATAACAATGCCAAATCTAAAAACTGCTTGATTAGTTCGGATTTTTTATCCTCATTTTCTTCGTTTAAAAGACGTCCAACTAATTTGTGATTAGAATTAACCACGAGGTTGTAGTTTTCTGGAAGTTCACCAAACATATTCATACCTCCAGAAAGTTGTTGTTGCTCTTTCATTCTGCGCATAAACTCACTTTGAGTAATTAAAAAAGGTGAGTCGTTTGTCGATAAGCTTTCCAATTGAACAGAGAACTTTTTATCATCAATCTTATTTTCAATGATTTCTTTTAGCTTTTCTTCCTCTTTTTCACTCAAAATAGATGGTGTAGAATCTTCTTTTTGAATAAGCTTTTCAATAGTGTCAGCGTCAACTCTCGCGAACTGAATATCATTGTAGTCTGACTCTAATTTTGAAATTAAATGGCTAACAAGAGGTCCTTCTAATTCAATGACTTCATAACTTTTGTCCTTCGCCATTCTCACGAAGGTATTTTGTTCCTCCTGATTATGTGTGTAAAGCAAAACAGTTTTGCCATCTTTATTGGTTTGATTGCTTTTTACACGTTCAATGATTTCGTCTATTGTTGAATAAATGGCGTCAGTATTTTTCAATAAAAAATAGTCTTTAGATTTTTCGAAAAACTTTTCTTCTGTAAGCATGCCATATTCAATGAATACTTTAACATCGTCCCATATTTTTTCAAAATCTTCTCTATTATTTTTAAACATTGATTGAAGTTTATCGCCAACCTTTTTGGTAATGTATTTTGATATTTTTTTAACATTTCCATCTGCTTGTAGGTATGATCGAGAAACATTTAACGGGATGTCTGGTGAATCAATAACACCGTGTAATAAAGTAAGGAATTCAGGAACAATATTTTCTACATTATCAGTGATGAATACTTGATTGCTGTATAGGTTTATTTTATTTTTTTGAACCTCTAAATTGTTTTTAAGTTTTGGGAAATAAAGTATTCCAGTGAGGTTAAACGGATAGTCTACATTTAAGTGAATATTAAATATAGGCTCATTAAACTCCATTGGATATAATTCTCTGTAGAAATTTGAGTAATCTTCTTCCTTTAAATCTTGTGGTGATTTGGTCCAAGCTGGAGTAGTATTGTTAATAATGTTGTCGACTTCTTTTTCAATTTGTTTAATTTTTCCTTCGTCGTCTTTCTCTCCGCTTGGGTCGTTAACATTGATTTTCTTTGTTCCAAATTTTACTTCTACAGGAAGAAATTTGCAATATTTATTGAGAATAGCACTTATTCTTGACTCTTCTAAGAATTCTTTTGAATCCTCATCAATGTGTAAAACGATGTCGGTTCCTTTTACTTTTTTTGTCGTTTCCTCGATGGTGTAATTTGGTGAGCCGTCACAAGTCCATTTTACAGCTGTGCTGTTTGGTTTTTGACTTTTAGTAATTATTTCTACTTGCTTTGATACCATAAAAGAGGAATAAAAGCCTAATCCAAAATGACCAATAATTGAATTTTTTGCGTCTACATCTTTGTACTTGTTCACAAATTCTTCTGCTCCAGAAAAAGCAATTTGATTGATGTATTTATCAACTTCTTCCTCCGTCATTCCAATTCCGTTATCTCTAATAGTTAAAGTTTCGTTCTTCTTGTCAATGATTACTTCAACCTTTAATTTATTGATATCAGCTTTTAACTCGCCAATTGATTTGAGTGTTTTCATTTTTTGAGTAGCGTCAACGGCATTTGACACTAGTTCTCTCAAAAATATTTCATGATCAGAGTA
>ENA-OUOG01000708-OUOG01000708.1-marine-metagenome-genome-assembly--contig:-NODE-708-length-42088-cov-6.519840_pt1 | contig 42088 bp, 19 predicted proteins | sample MGYA00248635_ERZ508505 | MGnify/ENA primary metagenome ERZ508505 (study PRJEB26176, sample SAMN06267871) | marine metagenome | isolation source: Saanich Inlet, British Columbia, Canada | place: Pacific... | reverse complement strand
GAAACGCAACTGCGCGGAGTGCAAAGGCTGCCCGCATGGCAAGCGGAAAGGCAGCTGCGTGGACTGCAACCCCTGCCCGCATGGCAAGCTGAAACGCAACTGCGCGGACTGCAACCCCTGCCCGCATGGGAGGGTGAAAAGCATTTGCGCGGACTGCAACCCTTGCCCGCATGGCAAGGTAAAGTACGGGTGCGCCGCTTGTAAACGTTTGCGTCAGGGGTGATATACCTATCAAGATACAGGAGGCGTAGAGTGAAACCGACGAACCGCGACGTCCGCTCGTCTCCTCTCAGAGACGAAGTACGCGTAGCGTCGATATACTTAGACTATAATAGATACGCTACACGCTCCACAGGCTACTCCACATAACTAGCTCTAGTACTATACTTCCCCTAAGCGCTACGCGCCGCCGACGCTCCCCACCGCGTACCGGCTGGTCCTCAGCCCCCCTCGTTCTCCGGCGGGGCCGAACAGGTCCCAGACCCGCGTCCACGCGTCGGCCCGGGTTTCGTCCGCCTCGTCCACCTTCCCGCCGCGGCTCGCCATCTCGTCGGCGAGGGGCGCGACGAGCGAGTGCGTCAAGCGCGCGTCTCGGTAAAACTCGCGCAGGCCGTGCGGAATGGCCGCGCGCATGCTCGCGGCGGCGCCGAACTTGGACTGGAACAGCATCACTTCGATATCCGCGAAGCCCATCAACGCCATGTCCGCCATGGACCGCAACCACGCGCCGCGCGGGTCTGACGCGTCGCACGCGTCGGTTTGTTTTGTTTCGCGCGCCTCCGCGCAGACGCCGGTGTTGCCCGCCTTGACGTGTCCGTACGCGCCGTCCGTCGCCAGCACGCCCGGGATGCCCAGCTCTTTCGCCGAGGCGTCCACCACCGCGCGCACGCCCGGCGCGTCCGTCATCAGGAACACGCCCCAGGGCGCGTCCTTCGCGAGCGCCCTCCCGGTGGCCGCGACGCACCGCAGAAACGACGACAGAGGGCCGCTCGCGTTGGGCGCGGTGTTTGGGGCGGCGTCCGCGACGGACGGGACTCCCGTCGCGAATCGCGGTCCAACCGCCTCGGTAACGCGGTTTCTCGCCGCTATGTCCACGTCGGGGCACGTCGGGTCGGGGAAGGGGACGCGAGCGGCTTCCTCGGCGAGGAACGCGTCCATCCCGGCGAGCGTCGCGTTTTCCCGCCGCGTCGTCTCCGGCGGCGCGACGGCGGAGACGTCGGCGAATCCGGTGCGAACGTGCGCGGCGACGACGACGGTCCAGTTCAATTGCTCCATCGTTCGCAGGTAGGGCGCCATCTCGTGTTTAAGAAAGTCCCTGGGGTGCGCGATCGCGAACCCGAAGCACCCGCCGACGAAACACGAAGGGCACGGCGACGGGTCCGGCGGCGGCGCGCTTTTGTTTTGGTTTTCGGGATCGGAAACGCCGGCGATCCAGCGGTACGACGCGCACATGCCCCAGTCCCCGCGTTGGTGCGGGTGGCACCAGTGCCCGAAGGACTGCTTGATGCGTATCCGGACGACCTTTGACTCGCGAACGACGGGGTCGCTCAGCATCACCGCGATGGAGTTGGCGTCCGGGGGCGCGACGTACGCGCCGGTTGGAGAGCGCGCTTCGCCCGGTTTGAACGCGTCGCGTCCTTTTTGGTAGTACATGCCAAACGGCGACCACGTCACCACCAGCTCGTTTTCCGCAAACGCCTCCAGCGTGACGCCCAGCTCGTCCGCCACCTTGCGCTCCTTCTCTCCGTCCCACCGCCAGTCCACGCCGCGTATGCCGGTGAAGAAGTCCCCGAGGTCGAAGCGACACGCCTCGACCACGTGCGCGACGGAAGGCGGCGCGGGGGAGCCGCCCAGGCCGGTGCCTCGGCACGCGCGCGGCTGCGTCTGCAGGTACGCCGCGCGCCCGGTCCCGAGGCCGATCGCCAGCATCTCCTGGTAGTGCTGCATCTCGTCCCCTATGCCGTTGAAGTGGTTCTCGGACCAGTCCACGATCAGGACGCCCAGGCTCGGGTCTCGAGAAAGGGACCCGGGCTCGTACCTCGCGCCCGCCGCGGCGAAGAACGCATCCGTCTCTCCGCACGTCGTTTGGAAACGATCGGCGGCGCGTCGCGCCGGGAAACGCTCGTCGTACTCGTTCGTGGACGAGCCGAAAAAGTCGACGCGATGGTGCGCGACGTCGTCTCGGTCGGTCGTTAGATTCGTCTCGGAGCGCGTCGATGACGACGCCTCCGCGTCTTCCGACGACGCGGAGGCGTCCGTCGTCGACGCCACCGCCTCCGGTTCGCGCCTCGGCGGGGACGGCGATCGCGGCGGAGGGGGCGCGTTCGGGCTCGGCGGCGGAGACCGCGGCGACGACGGCGATCGCGGCGACCGCGCGACGACGCTCCTGATGACCTTCGGGGGCCCGACCGCGTCGGACGCGAATCGGTGGGTTCGGGTCGCCCCGCTCGGCGTCGTCACGGGGGACCTCCCGGCGGTATCCGCGCGCCATTCATCCGGCACCGACAACCTCGAGGAGCCCGGCCCGAGGCCCCCGGTGATGTGCGCCGCGGCGAACAGGAACGCCACCCCGAAGGCCATCACTTGGAGCACGCGCGCCGGTCGCGCGCGGCGAACCGCGGCGAGGGACGCGGCGCTCATCGGGGCGACGGAGATCCGCCGTCGCGGCGGCCGCGCCCGCGAGAGTGCAGAATAACAACGACGGAAACACACTCGAGCGCGACCGCTCGAGGGCGCGAGAAATCCGACGCTTCGCGGTACGGCAACCTCGAGCCGGTTTTTTTTTTTTTTCGCGGTCGACCGCTCTCAATCTGACTCGGATGCATCAGATTCGGGCGCCTCGATGCGTCATTGGTCCGCGAGCAAATCGCTGATCCGTCGCGAGCCAATTTTCGACTCGGGCGAGACTAATTGCGCGTACGCGCCCGAGTTCGCGTTTTTCGGTGCCAGCGAGTGCAGGCGAGCTCGAACCGGCAGACCAAAACGCGCGCGTCGTGACTGAATGCCCATACGCGGCGGTAACGCGCGCACGCTGAGTCGGATCCACTTGGTTGAAATTGAAGACCGTGACGAAAAGTGCAGCGGCTCGCGCGGCGAGGTCATTGCGTTCGGCGTCACGCGCGGGTCAAAACCCGCGCCTCTCGATCGGCGTCCTCGAGCGTCAAGCGTGGTCGCACTCGCGGTCTCTCCGCGGACGTCCCCACTCGGTCGCGTGCGCGCGCGCCGGTGAGCCGAGCCTGGATAACCGGAACGAACCCGTTCGGTGAAATCGATTCCGCACCCGCACACGAGTTGGAGAAGATGCCCAAGGTACGATGCGCGGCAGTGCGGATGCCTCGGGGACCGCGACGGGCGAACGAGCGCCGTCCCCGGGGACCTCGCGTCCTTGTTCGGCGATCCACGCGCTCGAGCGCCTCGAATCGCGCTCGCCCCGGTCGTTTCCGCGCGTGCGCGGCGGCTCCATCCGGTCCGCTTTTTCGGGAACGCCGCGAAAAAACCGCGACCCTCGCGGGAAATGGTTTCCGGCGGTTCGGCGACCGCGCGCCGCGTCGCGCGCGACGTCCCCCGCGACGCGCGACGCGACCGCTTTCCGGCGCCGGCACTGACACCACTGCTCCCCGACCTCGCAGAAACGCGGCGGAGGCCAATCCAAGAGCCTCACCCTCGAGGTGCTCAGCGCCAACTTCCACTTGCCCATCAACGACGTCGCGAGGAAGGTACGGACGAGACGCTCCGCGGGCGCTCGACCGTCGCGCTGCGCGATCGGCGGATCTCCGCGCGGTTTCAACCGGCGAAATTCGCGGTCGACGGTTGACAGTTGCCCTCAGTCAATTTCCTTCGCGGGGTTTTCACCGGCGTTGGTTTTTTTGGCTTTTTTTCGCGTCTCTCTCGACCGAACGACGACACTGACCGGACCTCACCCAACCTCGAACCGCGCGCGCCGAACACGCGAATGACGAACGAAAACGAAAAACCAAAAAACGAATGAATGATCTTCGCCGTCTATACAGCTCGGGTTGTGCGTGACTGTTTTGAAGCAGCGGTGCCGCGAGCACGGCATCACGCGCTGGCCGTATCGCAAGGTCAAGAAGCTGGACACCATCATCAGCGCGCTGGGGGGCGCCGCGCGTCACGACGGGCTCGCCGACGCGACGGATGCCGACCGCCGGCTGTCGGCGGTGCGGCGCACGCGCGAGTCGCTCATCACCGACCCCAACTCGGACGCGCACCTGCGCGTCGGGAAGCTCAAGGCCATCCGCCGGCGCATCTCCAGCGGCAGCGGCAGCGGCAGCGGCGACGAGGGCTCGTTCGGGAGCGACGGCGGCGCGCGCGCGGGGAGCGGCGCGTCCGGCCAGACCACGCTCACGCGACCGCGCGCCGCGCGCCTCAGCTCGGGTGGCGTCGACGGCTTGCTCGAAGCCGCCGCGTCGCTGAGCGACGGTGAGGAGACCCCGGGAACGCCCACGCGCGACCCCGACGGGATCCGGGACCGCTCGCCGCGCATCTCCGGGCTGCTCTCGGCGGTCGAGCACGAGCGCCTGAACGCCGCGGTCGGCGGACTCGCCGCGGGAGAGGCGGCTGCCGCGCTCGGCGCGCTGTACCGCCCGGCGGGCGCGGCGGGCGCGTTTGCGCCGGTGAAGCCGAGCGCGATCGGCGCGCACGCGGCGGCCTCCGCTCCGGAGGGCGTGAGCCTCCCCCACCTGCCGGCGGCCCTCCCCGCGGCGCTGGACCCCAAGGCGTACGCCGCGGCGCTCGCGGCGTTCGCGCAGGGCATGTCCGCGGCGGCGCAGCCCGCTTCCTCCGCGCCCTGGACGGCGACGGCGGCGGCGCCGCAGATGCAGCCGCACGCGCTCTTCGCGTGGATGGCGGCGATGTCGGCGGCGCCCCCCCCTCCCATCGCGGCGCCCCCCGTGCCGCAGTGGAACGCGGAGACGCTTCAGCGCCTGGCGGAGACCATGCAGGCGGCGGCGCGCGTCGGCGCGACCGCGGGTAACGCGGGTAACCCGGTGACCGCGGCGAGCGAATCCGCGCACCAGCCGTTGTGACACGCCTTGCCCGGCGTGTGACGCGAAAACTTCTCAGAAGACAAAGGAAAGGCGTGTTGTCGTTTTGACGCGTTGTGACTCCGCCGCCGCGTCGTGTATCGGAAGACGTTGGACGCGGCTGCATACAATAATTTTTTATCCGCGCTTGCGGACCGCGACGACTGCGCGAGTTTCTCGTGTCGCACACGAGGGCTCGACCGCCGCGCGCGTCCGCGAGCTGCGCGACGTTGTAACACAGTAGACTCTATTCTTGAACTTGGCGAATCGTCGAAGAAACCCGAAGGCGAAGGGCGAGTGATTTCGCAAAAGTGTTTCGTTTCGGGAGTCGTGACTCCGCCGCCGCTCGCGGCAGAGATTCGATTTTCGCTCGGAGCGCTACAAATTGTAGTTTCCAAAAACCGCAAATTGCCCCTCATCTCCGCCGCCACACGATCGTGAGAAAAGCCAAAAGAGCCTGTCTGCGGCTCGTGATCTGCGCGGACGCTCCGAGGCCATCCTTCGTGGCGCGCCGACCCCGGCCGAGATCGAAGTCACCCGCTGACGAAGCCGCAAGTCTTCTTCGACGGCTCGTGACCCCACGAGAGCACTCAGAGGAGCGACTGTCTCCCGGCGAGGACGACGCGGGCGTGCTTTGTTCGCTCGACCGCCTCTGTCGGCGCCTGAACGCGGGTTACCGTCGTCGGAGACTTTTTGACGCGCGCGTCGCCACCGCGTCCTCACAGCCACCATGGGGAAGACTCCCGCGCAGGAGAACCGCTTGAAGGCGAAGAAGGCTGGTATGAGCCACGAACAAGTGAAGAAGGAGCAGAGTGAGGAGGCGCGCAGGGTGAAGCAGCTGGCGAACAAGGACATGGCGTTCGGCAAGAAGGAAGGTTTGAAGACGAAGGACCAGATCATGGCGCAGCGGCTGAAGGACATGAACGATCCGACGACGGAGCTGGGCAAGGCCACCGCGCGCGCCGCGCGCAAGGCGGCGAAGGAGGCTGAGGAGTTCCTGCTGCGCACGAAGGGCATCTCCATCAAGCAGAAGGAAGTGCCGGAGGGGGTGGACCCCAAGACCATCCTGTGCGAGTACTTCAAGCACGGGTGCTGCGCGAAAACCGCGGAGAAGTGTCGTTTCTCGCACAAGATGGACGTCGTGACGCGCAAGGGCGGGAACGACGCCACCGCGAAGCGCAACATCTACGACGACGACGAGGCGGACGAGAAGGACACCATGAGCCTGTGGGACCAAGCCAAGCTGGAAGCCGTGATCGCCAAGAAGCACGGCAAGGAGGCCAACTCGGCCAACGAGACCACCATCGTGTGCAAGCACTTTTTGAAAGCCGTCGAGAAGCATCAGTACGGATGGTTCTGGAACTGCCCGGGCGGCGCCGACTGCAAGTACAAGCACAAGCTGCCCAAGGACTACGTGTTCAAGGCGGATCTGGTGGCCATGATGCGCGAGGCGGCCATGAACCGCAGGTCCGACCAGGACGACCTGCGCGAGGCGCTGGAGAAGCTCAAGGAGCAGGGGCCGGGCACTCCCGTCACCCTGGATTCGTTCCTGAAGTGGAAGACGGACAAGGTGGAGGCGCGCAAGGCGCGCGACGAGAAGGCCAAGGCTGAGCGCCAGAAGAAGGGCATCTTCACGGGCAAGGAGCTGTGCGAGGCGGCGGACATGAACCACGGCGCGGACGAGGGCTCCGCGGAGGACGATGCCGAGTTTGCCGAGCTCCGGCGCCTGCGCAAACTCGCCGAGGAGGAGGAGGAGAAGCGCATCGCCGCGGAAGCCGCGGAGGCGCTCGAGAAGGCGAAGTCGTCCGGTTTCACGTACGGCGAGGAGGAGCTGGACTGGGGCATCTCCACGGACGAGCTGAACGCGAACAAGCCCGAGGGGTACGTCAGCTCGGAGTACTCGAGCTCGGACGAGGAGACGGGCGAGACGGGCGACGACGGCGAGCCCAAGGTTGTTCGCGTGCGCCGCAAGAAAGAAAAGGAGGAGGGCGAGGAGGGCGAGGAGGACGCCGCCGCCGCCGGCGGGTCGAAGCGCAACCGCAAGAAGACCGCGAAGAAGGTCGTGCCCGCGGGCTTTGAGGAGGAGGAGGTGCTCGAGAAGCCCAAGAAGGTGGTGGACGCGGCCGCGACTGTGGACTCGCTGCTCGCCGCGGACGAGAAGGCTGGGGAGGTTGACGCGAAGGAACTCGGCCGTCGCTTGGCGGAGAAGAAGGCGAAGGAGGAGGCGGAGGCGGCGGCGCTCATCGTGCAGGTGCAGAAGGAGAAGGAGGAGAAGGAGGCTCGCAAGGCGGCGAAGAAGGCGGAGATGGAGGCGAAGCGCGCGGCGAAGAAGGCTGAGAAGGAGAAGGGCAAGAAGAAGAAGGGCGAGGACGAGGTTACGACTTTGGAGGAGGCGATGAAGGGCGTGAGCGTCGTCGCCGCCGAGAAAGAGGGCGCGGCTTCCGGCGCGCTCTCCAAGAGCGCGCTGAAGCGCACGGTGACGGGCGTCTTGGCGTCCCGCCCCACGTCGCGGGACATCAAGATCATCAACTTCTCCATGGGCATGAACGGCCGCGAGCTCGTGCAGGACTGCACGATCGAGGTCACCATCGGCCGGCGGTACGGGTTGCTCGGGCAGAACGGCTGCGGCAAGACCAACTTTTTGGAGTGCTTGGCGAACCGCGAGGTTCCTATTCCCGATCACATCGACATGTACCACCTGAACGGTGAGACGGAGCCCACGAGCCGATCTGCGATCCAGACCGTCATCGACGAGATCAACGCCGAGCTCGAGCGCCTGAACAAGCTCGAGACGCACATCCTGGAGAACTTCGGTCCGGAGGATGAGCGCCTGGAGGCCATCTACGAACGCCTCGAAGAGATCGACCCGACGACGTTCGAGTCCCGCGCGTCTGAGCTTTTGCACGCTCTCGGGTTCAGCGAGACGATGATCCACCGCGCGACGGAGGACATGTCCGGCGGTTGGCGCATGCGCGTCGCGCTCGCGAAGGCGCTCTTCGCCGCGCCCACGCTCCTGCTGCTGGACGAGCCCACCAACCACCTGGACCTCGAAGCCTGCGTGTGGCTCGAGGGGTACCTCGCCAAGTACAAGAAGTGCCTCATCCTGGTGTCGCACTCGCAGGATTTCCTCAACGGCGTGTGCACGCACATCATCTGGATGACGCAGGGTACGCTGCGGTACTACACCGGCAACTACGACACGTACGTCAAGACGGTGCGCGACGACGAAACCGTGCAGCAGAAGAAGCACGAGAAGGAGCAGGCGGACATTAAGCACCTCAAGGAGTTCATCGCGTCGTGCGGCACCTACGCCAACGCGCGCAAGCAAGCGGAGTCGAAACAGAAGATCATCGACAAGATGGTCGCCGCGGGCCTCACCCCCGCCGTGACCAAGGAGAAGACGTTCTCGTTCCGCTTCCCCGACTGCTCCAAGGTCCCGCCGCCCGTGCTCCCGTTCGACAACGTGTCCTTCGCGTACGACGGCAAGCCGGAGCACTACCTGTACAAGGACCTGGATTTCGGCGTGGACTGCGACTCGCGCATCGCGCTCGTCGGCCCCAACGGCGCGGGAAAGTCCACTCTGCTCAAACTCATGACTGGCGAGCTCACGGCGAGCAAGGGGAGCGTCACGCGCCACCCCGCTTTACTCATCGGGAAGTACCACCAGCACTCGGTGGAAGTGTTGGACCAGAACAAGACCGTGCTCGAGTTCTTCATGGAGCACTACCCCAACACCATGACGTTCAAGCGCGACCTCGACGAGTGGCGCGGGTACCTCGGGCGCTACGGCGTGTCTGGTCGCCAGCAGACGACGCTCATCGGCGAGCTGAGCGAGGGGCAGCAGTGCCGCTTGATTTACGCCATGATCTGCATGCAGAAGCCCAACATGCTTTTACTGGACGAGCCCACGAACCACCTCGACTTGGAATGCATCGACACTTTGGCGGATGCCATCAACGCGTACAACGGCGGCGTCGTTCTCGTGTCGCACGACTTCCGGCTCATCGACCAAGTCGCGAAGCAGATTTGGGTGTGCGAGGACAAAACCGTTCGTTTGTGGAAGCAGGACATCCGCGCGTACAAGAAGCACCTGACGCAGAAGGCGGAGCGGGAGGCGGCGGCGAAGAAAATTTGAGCGCGCATCTTGAAGCACGAACGAGAGGAGACGTTCCGCGCGTGTCGGAAACGCTCGATTCTGGAGAAACGCTCCACGTGCCTCGGTTTGGCGCGACGTAGGTTTCGCGCGCGTAGGTTTGTAAACCTCGTCGTCGTATTACAAAAACGCCTTCGCGCGCGCGTCACCTCCCGGCGAACGGCAGGGTTCCCGTGAGGAACCTGTACACGGCGGCGGCGACGACGTCCGCGTATCCGAGCGCGAACACCAGCAGCGCGAGCCCGAGCACGACCAGCACGCTGTCGAACATCAGGTCCACCCAGGTCCGCGGGTCGAAGAAACCGTGCCGCGGCCACCTCAACAGGGGCACGCATTTTTTTTGGTACGAGAGTTGACGCGCGATCCAGGCGAAGACGCCGCCGCCCGTCGCGGGCCCGTCCCCGCCGCTCGCGGGAGGGGCGCCCTGGTACGCGCGGACGGGACCCACGGAAGCGACTCGACCGGCGGTTCCGCGTCCGATCGACACCGAAGACGACGAGCGCGTGCCCGAACCGCGCGGCCGGGTCGACGCGGGGACGCGGTTCCCGCGATGCCCCGCGAGGGCGACGACGCGCATCCCCTCTCCGCGGCGCGCCGCGCCGCGATGCGCGCGCAGAGATCGGTGCCCTCCTCGCCCGATGCCGTCGCGCGAAGACGCGAGCCGCGGCCGCGCCGCGACATTCGTCGTGGCCACGAGCGCCATCGTGCCGCCCAGAGCACGGGAGAGGCGTTCGCCAGACTGGCGACGCGGCAAAGACGACGGACGTTTTATAAAAACTTTCAACTCAGATCGCCTGAGGTGCCGGCGTTTTCCGCGCCATCACCACGGCTTCCCCCGTGTCCGGGTCGATCTCCACGATCCCGCTCGCGCTGAGCCGCTCCGTCGCCGTGGCGAACGACCCGTCGCTCGCGTCGTGGCGCAGAGTCTCGGGCGCGCTTCCCCCCACCGCGAGAGCCCCGACGGTGACCTCCGCGCCTCCGCGTCGCAACGCCGCCGCGCCGGGAAGCTCGTCGAGCGGCACGCGACCCATGCGCACCTTCATCACCGCGTTTGGCTCGGCGCCGGGCATGAGCAGGTACACGGCGTTCGTAACATCTCGCGACGCATCGTCCACGTCCCCGAACACCTCCAGCAGGACGGTCGCCGCGAATCCGCTCGGCATGCCGCGCTGCTTGACCGCGAAGCAGCTCCGCTTTTTCTTCCCGTCGCGCGACGCAAACTCGCCGAGCGCCGTCGCGACGTACTTCTTGACGAGCTCCAGCGGCGGCGGCGGCCGCGGCGGCGCGCCCTCCAGCGAGACGCCCGCGAGCTTCAGGCCCTCCCAGTCCACCTCCAGCTCCGCGGCGGTCGCGTCGAAGGCATCCGAGACAGGCGCTTTTTCGAAGTCGGCGGCTCGCTTGGCGCGACGGATCACCGCGCGCCAAAGCTCGCTTTCCCATTGAGTGTCGTCGCCGGCTTGGCCGCAAGCGACGTACGGCGCCTCCGTCTCCGGCGCGTTTTTTAATCCGGAATCCGTGCCGCCGGCGACTTGCGCGGCGGCGTCCGCGAACAGACCACGAGCCTGTTCGCCCCGCGTTTTGATCACCATCGCTCTCTCCTCCTCCGTGTTTCCCCGCACTTCGTTCGCGAACGTCAGCGCGACGACGGCGCGGCGCGCGGCGGCGGGGCCGAGCGCGCGCGTTATGAACGAGACGCTCTGCTCGTCCTCCAGCCGCGTTCGCTTGTCGGTGGCGACGTGCGCGTAGACGACGGCGTGGAACTCGGATACTTTGCCGCTGAGTTCGCGCAGGACGCCCGCGGGCGTGCGGCCCTCCACGTCGAAGAACCCGGGCGTGTCGAACAACGCGAAATCGTGGGTTGCGCCGTCCTCCGTCGACAACAGCGCGCTCCGCACATCGTACACCTGCGTCGTGCCCACCTCGAGCGCGCCGATGGCGGAGTCGGCGTGGGCGATGGCGTTCACCAGCGAGGACTTACCGACGCCGGTCTTGCCCAGCACGAGCACCTTGAGCTCGTCCCGCGCGCGCAGCCACGCGCGCTCGTCGGGGGTGAGCGCAGACAGGTCGACCGCGAACGGGCCGGAGGCGCTCGGCAAAGAGCGGGGGGCGGATTCGGCCGTGTCCTCGAGGCTGGCGAGGATCGAGGAACGGCGCGCGCGGCTCGGCGCCCACGGTCGACTCGGGGGCTGTCGCGACGATGCGACGAGCGCCGTCGACGCGACCGCGACCCGACCGCTCGCCGCCGCGAACATCGACATCCTGCTCGAGCCCCGCGCGGCGCGGGCGCGTGTGTCTTCTGGTGGGGAACAGGCGACGGACTAAGTGGTTCGTACCTCACTCCTGGACATATTGGACATCAACACACGTTTGTGAGACACTACAAGTATCCACTCGCTTCTCGTTACTCATCCCTCACCTCTTCCTGGCGGCGATCATGACGAAGCACTTGTCCTCCTTCAGTACCTCGACGTCCACCAGCCCGCTCTCCCGCACCATCTCCACCACCGCGTCGGCGTCCCAGAAGGGCGTGTTCACGTCCCAGACCCCGTTTTGATACGCGCGCGCGTCGGCGGCTTCGCCGTTTTCCACGTACTTCTCCCGGATGGGTGTCGCGAGCACTACCGTGCTGGCGACGAAGACCCCCCCCGGCTTCAAAACGCGCGCGATCTCTTTAAAGCCCCTCATAGGGTCGGGCCAGCAGTGCGCGCCCGCGCTGCTGTGCGCGGCCGCCACCGAGGCGTCCGCGAAAGGCAAAGCGCAGACGTCCGCGCGCACAGCCGCGAAAGCAGGCAAAGGCGCCATACTCGCGTCGCTTGCTACGCCGTCGTCGTTTCCTTCCTTCGCGCGGAGCACCTGCGTGGTGGCGGCGAGCGTGTCCAGCTGCTCCGCCGCGCGCTTGGTCATGGCCTCGGAGACGTCCGAGGCGACCAAAGTGTCGTAGCCGCGCAGACCGGCGGCGATGCGCGTCGTGATGATCCCCGGGCCGCATGAGACGTCTAAAACCACGCGGCTCGAGTTGTCCCGAGGAGCGAGCGTCGCGGCGCATCCGTTGAGGCGCTCGAGCGCGAGTTTGGCTTCGGCGTCCGCGCCCGGGTACCCGAGCGCGCGGAAAAGCTGCCTGTACCCCTTATCGTAGATGAACGCGCCGAACTCCGTCTCGAAGGGACCCTTCTTCTTCTTCTTAACTTCCACGTCGCCGGACAGCGCGCCGTCCGGCGACGAAAAAGAAGGCTCGTCGGGCACCAGGTCCACCACGGCGATGGGCGGATTGGGCGCGAGCGCGGCAGCCTTCTCCCACGCGCCCGCGCACTTCTGCACCTTCGCCTCCGCCCAGGGCTTGAGCGCGGGAAGCGTCGAGGAGAGCGAGACGTCCACGCCGCCGCTCGCCGCGCGCGCCCACGGCGCGCGGCGGTCGCCCAGCGACCGGGGCGAGGCGCCTCGCGCGCCGGACGAAGAAGGCTCCGTCCCGCGGGATGCGGCGTTCCTGGGCGCGACCGCGCGCGCGCGCGCGAGGACGCACGGGGACGCGGACGCGCAGGCCATCCTCTGCGACACGAGGAGAGAGAAAAGGAAGTCTCGCGAGAGTCCGCGAGGAGATCAGGGTCGCGCGTGGTCACGCGCGCGGAGCGATGCGACGGCACGACTGTCGTAGATATTATGCATACTTTCTAGAAAGTATTTCTTCGGTGCCGGTTCCGCCAAGTGCGAAATTGGACACTGCGCGCGCACTGGGACTTCGCACGAAATCCGAAGATATCCGCCGATTCCCGAAACGACGTATCGCTCGAGGCGGTGTTTGTGCGAGGCCACCGAACGCGCTTTTTCCGCGGGTGACATACGTACGTAGTCAAACCGCTCCCAAACGTTAACGGTCAACACACCGCGCGCCGAGGGACGACCTACACGCGTTCTCATATAGGATTAAAACCCCCTTAAGGTTAACATCACCTCAATATATCCCCCAGCGCGTCGTCGATTTTCTCGTACTTGAACTTGTACCCCGCGGCGAGCGCCGCGCTCGGCTCCACTTTTTGCCCCTGCAGCACCACGGTGGCGCCCTCGCCTAAAAGCGCTTGGATGGCGAAATCCGGCACGGGTAACCACGAGGGCCTTCCCAGCGTGCGGCCGAGCGCCGCGCACATCTCCCCCATGCGCACGGGGTTGGGTGCCGTGACGTTCACCGGGCCTTCCAACGTGACGTTGCTCAACGACTCTAAAATGATCCCCACCGCGTCTTCGCGGTGGATCCACGAAAACCACTGCGCGCCGTCCCCCATCGGTCCGCCCGCGAAGATCTGAAACGTCGGTAACATCTTCCCCAGCGCGCCGCCGTCGCGGTCGAGCACGATCCCGAGACGAAGTAAAACGACGCGCGTTTCCGGCGACGTGCGTTCCAACTCTCTCGCCGTCATCTCCCAAGCCTGACACACTTTGCTGAGGTAATCGCCCCCCGCCGGCGCGCTCTCGTCGAAGACGCGGTTTTCGGAGACGCCGTAGAAACCGATGGCGCTCGCGTTGATCAGCGCGCGCGGCTTTTTCTCCGCGGGGCACGCCGCGATGGCGTCCGCGATGCGCTTGGTGGCCTTGATCCTAGACGCCATGATCTCCGCCTTGATGGCGGGCGACCAGCGCGTGCTGATGGGCTCGCCTGCCAGGTTCACGACGCCGTCGCATCCGACAATCGCCGCCGACCACCGCGACGGGTCGGCAAACGCGATGGTGCCGCTCGAGAAGGAATTGCGCAGCGCCGCGCGCGCCTTCTCCACGTCGCGCGTCAGCACCACCACGTCGTTGCCGCCGGCGAGCAGCTTTGCCACCAGGCGCGTCCCCACGAAACCGCTCGCGCCGGAAATCGCGACGCGCATCTTCCCCGAGGAGGAGGAGGAGGCGGACGCCGAGGAGGAGGAAGGGGCGCCGGAGGAGGCGTCGCCGGCGCGCGCCACCTGCGCGCGACCGCGCCGGGCGGCGGGCGGACGCGCCGCCAGGGACGCGCAGGAGGCGCGCGACGACAGCGAGGACGCGGCAACGTGTCGTCCGGTCGCCGAGCGTGAATCGAGTCCGCGAGCCAGCGTCGCGGACACGCCGCGGTCGAGGCGCGCGCGCGGGGCGTCGGCGATCGTTCGTGCCGCCACGCGCGATCGCGCATCGCGCGCGGAGCCGCGCGCGACGCACGGCGCGATCGAGCGCGACGCGACCGGAACCGAGGTCATCTGCTTCGTGCCCTCGGGGCCAGGCCGGGGCTCGCCTCGAGCGTCGGGAGGTCACACCCGGCGTGCGTGCCGGTATGACCACGCGCGCGGGTCCTTATCTCGTTCGCGGTCAGCGTGTCGAAGCGGATCTGAGATGCCGGAAGAAAAAGCGTCAGCGTCACGCCTCTCAGCGCGAGTCGTGAGACGAGCTTTCGGGAAAAAAACGGTTTATAAAGTTTCTTTTCGCCGCCTCGTCTGTCACCCTACGCGTCTATCTCGCGCGCTGTTCCCTCCCCCGCCCCTCGCGCCCGCGGAACCGCTCCACGTAGTACTCGTCCTCCGCCATCTTCGGGTTCACGCCGCTGTACCGCCTGGCGGTCTCCGTCGGCGGCGCCGGCGGCGGCCCGGTGGGCACCGCGTACGTCGCCTGCAGCTCGCGAATCTCCGCGATGCGCGCCGCGATCGCGTCCGTCAACCCGGGCAGAGGCGGGAGCATCGAGGGTTCGGTCGCGAGACGCGTCGAGTGCGCGAGCGCCGGAAGACCGACGAAGCTCTCGTCCTCTTCTGCGAACCGGACGGTTCGATTCTCGTCGTCGTCGCGCGTCGCGGACGTCTCCCGCGCCGCGTCGCGCACGCGCGAGCGGAACTTCTTCTGGCCGTCCTTGGTGATGGCGTCGATCACCGACGCGAGCGACGTTTTCTTCTTCTCCGCCTGCACGACCGCCGGGATGGACCGGAAGAACGCGTCCCGCCGCTCAGCCTCGCGCGGGTCGCTGACGTCGCGCGGGAGCGGCTTCGAAAACGGGCGGGACAGCGTCCCGGGGGAGACGGTGCCGTTCGGGCTCGGGGCGTCCGCGATGCGCAGCGCGCGCGTGAAGTTGAGGAGGCCCATCCCCCCCGTCCACGGGTGCAGCAGCGCGCGGCCCGGCGTGAGCCGCTCGCCCGCGTCCCAGGTGAGACACTTGCCGACGAAGTCCACAAACTCGCGGTCGTCGCACCCGTCGAGCACGTCGCGCATCGAGCGCGAGCCGGGGGGACCGGGACCCGGACCCCGATCCCGATGAGAGCGCTCGACGCTCTCAGCAAAAACATTCGTCTTCGTCTTCGTCCGCTCGAGCGCCTCCGTCCACGCGTGCCTCTTGCGTTCGTCTCCCTTCCGCAGCACGCGCTCGGGGGGCGGCCCTAAGACCTCCGCGATCCTCGCCAGCTGGTCCACCTCGTTTCTTCCCGGGAACGCGGGCATCCCCGAGTGCAGCTCCGCCAAAACGCACCCGAGGCTCCAGACGTCGATCTGCGCGTCGTACGCCGCGCCGAGCAAAACCTCCGGCGCGCGGTAGTGCCGCGACTGCACGTATTTGTGTTTCCTTTGTTCGTTCGCGAAACACGCGCTGCCCAAGTCCACGAGCACGATCTCCGACGCGTCCGGCGAGCGCAAAAGCACGTTCTCCAGCTTTACGTCGCAGTGTATGATGGACTTTTCAGTCAGAAACGCGAGCGCGTCCAGGAGCTGGCCGGCGACGCGGCGGCACATCCCGACGCTCGCGCCCACCACGACGCGCTTCCCGGCGGTCGTCCCCGAGGGCAGACCCGTTTCCGTCCCCGTCCCCGTCGGCGCGTGGTTGGTGAGCCAGTCCCGGAGGCTGATCGAGACGAGCTCGAACACCAAGCACCTGTGCCCCCGAAACGCGAAGACGTCCAGCAGCTCGACGCACCCCCGCCGGCCGCCGAGCGTCCGCAGCGCCGCTATCTCCGTCCGCACCTGCGCGTGGAACCGCGGCGCGTCCCGCACCACCTTGACGGCGACGCGCTCGCGCCGCTTGTGGTCGAAGCACCGCACCACCTTTGCGAACGAGCCCTTGCCTATGACGCGCTCGATCTCGTACCGGTACGCCAGATGGTCCCCCGCGTGCGCGAGGCCGGCGTAATCCAGGCGCGCATCCGCGAACGGCCCGGAGGCGGAGCCGTCGCCCGACACCTCCCCCGGCGCGTCCCGGCGCGGGGACGGCTTCGAGGCCCCGGGGAGGCCGGTGAACCACACCTCCGGGAACTGAGAGATTTCCCCGCGCTCGAACTCGGAGAGCTCCAGCTCGCCCCGCGCGTGCGCGTCCAGGGCCTCGTCCGGTCGCACGCACCCGCCGCGTTCCGACACCACGGACGTCGCATTCGCATTCTCGTCGGGTTGACCGAACGGGTCGCGCGTCGTCATCCGCGCCCGGCGAAGCGCGCGGCCCCGGCTCCCGCACCGGCTGTCCGAGGGTCACCTCGCGGACCTCCGCGGAAGAAATCCGGGACCCACCGGGGTGCCCCGGGGAATGACCGAGTCTTCCGTCGCCGCGCGATTGGCAACCAATTTCTTCAACTCTCGGACGGCACCGTCTTTTCTGTCTGCGAGTTCGGCCAAGAATCGGAGCTGATGAGGTCCGATTTCTACTCCGATTTTGACCTGCTGAAACTCGTTAAATTTCCCATAACCTGCTGAAATCGTCGAAAATCGTATGAGAAAACAGTCAGACAATAGTGACGCATCACGAGGAAGAGAGTCGAGATGCGAGAGAAAGACTATGCCGTACGAGAACTCGTCAACACCCGAAGGAGTTTTGGCTTCGGCTTGCAGGCCGCCATTGGGGTTGGCGCGGAGACCACAGGGGCCCGTGGTCCGTCGCCATGCGCCTCTCGCAGATATGGCACGAGCTATGCTCGTTCACCACGGAGCGCTCCATCACGTTCTTGGACTGGCGACTGGTGCGCGCGCCCGCGGCTCGGTTTCCCCGAAGCGTTCGTTTTCTCGGCGGGTCCGAACCCGTCGTCCGCCATCGAGCCGCGGCCTCGCGAGACGCCGAACGCTCGCGTCGGGCGCGACACCGAAACGGCGTACTGACCTCCCTCTGTCCTCCGCCTCCGACCCTCGCGTTCGCCATCGCGCGAGCAGGGCATCCCGTACAAGCTGGTGTGCGCGTTGATCCTGTGGTGGATCCTCAGCTCCCTGCTCACCACGGAGCTCTACCTCGCGAACAGCGCGCCCAGCGCGTACTTCGAGCTCTGGGCATCCTCCGAGTACGAGGGTGAGCTCGGCGTGTTCGACTACGCCGACGCGCAGAGCGTCGTGTTCTCCGGCGGCGCGGCCGCGCGAGGCTTCGGAGACGGCGCGAGCGGCGCGAGGCTCGGCGGCGTAATCGAACGCGAGACGCGTCGCGGAGACTCGGGCGTGGCGCGGGGGTACTGCGACGCGGGTCGGTCGTTCGATACCACGCTGCAGAGCGACGGCGAGTCGCTCGACTTCGAGAACATCCAGTGCAAGTACGTCGCGCGGGAAGAGGCCACCGTGGTGGGCGAGTCGCACGCGCTCTTTGTCACCGCCGAGCGCGACGTCTTTGTCGCGCGGCGCGAGTTGGAGAACGCGTTCGACGCCTGCGACCACGCGAGCTTCGTGTCGATCGGCATGGAGCAGTTCTGCGAGAACACCGCGGAGACGACGTTCCGGACGCAGTTCGGGTCGTGCTTCTGCGAACGCGTCGTGAGCAAGTTCATCGCCGGCGCCGAGCACTTGACGTTTTCCGCCAGCCACGCGTTCGAGTCGCGGTTCCAGTCGGGGCCGACGATTCCCGACGTCACGCACGTGCGCGTGATCGGGAACGAGGAGGAGACGCTCGCGACGTTCGGGCGAGACGAGGACGTCAAGATCCCGGTTGCGAAGCTCCTGGAGTGGCTCGACGTCGACCTGGACGAGAAAAAGGATGGTGAGGCGAGCCGGCGCGTGACGGGCGTGCGCGTCGAGGCGTCGTTCGACTACTACAACTTCCACCAGGCCCCGGGGCTGGAGGAGCGCGTGTCTCTGGAAGAAGGCCCGAGAGTGTGCGTCGTGACGCTGGAGCTCGCGGAGGAGCAGGAAGCGGGCGCGGAGGCGGAGGAGCGCGTCGAGGAACCCGAGCTCGGCTCGGCGGCGAGCCGGGGCTGGTGGTTCAACGGGCCGATTCGGTTTTTCGAAACCGAGCCGCGGCGCGCGGACGTCGCGAGGGTGGGCGCGAAACGCTCGCGCGCGGGAGTCATAAGCGCCGGCGCCGTCGGGACCAAGCGAGGCCTTAAGTCTCGGGTGGACGAGGAGACGGTGATTCACCTCGCGAGCCGACCGGACGGTTCGAGCGCGTACGTGCTTCGTTCGCAAAACGGCGTGCGCGTCAGCGTCAACTCCGGCGGCGTCATCTCGCGCCTGGACGCGGCTTTGATCCTGGAGACGTTCGTGCAGGCGTTCCTGCTGCTCAGCTTCTCCAACATCCTGATGCGCTTCGTGGCGTACAATGCGCTGGGCACGAAGAGCCGCGTGTACAAGGAGTTCGGGGAGCACGAGGTGCAGTACGAGCGCGAGTACGCGCGGTTCGCCGTGCAGTCCATCGTGGCGAGCCACGCGTTTGAAAGGCTGGACGCGGACGGAAGCGGGACCATCTCGGAGGAGGAGCTGGTTGAGGCGCTGCGCCAGGCGCAGGGTCCGAAGGGGCAGAGCGACGAGGACGACCTGCGCGCGCTCGCGGCGTACATCGTGGCGTGCGGCGACGTGGACGGCAGCCAGGCGGGCGACGGCGAGGCGGACGGGCTCATCTCCGCCACGGAGTGGTTCGACCTGTTCGGGTCGGGGCACGCGGATAGCGCGTCCATCCGCGAGAACCTCCGGTCGCTGGGCGTGACGGAGATCGCCATGCTCCGGCGCGCGCTGTCCACCGAGGAGGAGAAGACGGCGAAGAAGTCGCTGTTCTTCTCCAAGTCGCTCAAGCGCGGGCTCGCCACCTCGGGGCTGTTCGCGCCGGAGGTGGCGGGGATGGAGCAGGCGCCCGAGGAAGAGGGGAAGGCGGGGTACGGATCCGCCGACGCGAGCAAGCCGTGACGCGACGGACGTTCGCGACGGACGTCGGTACGTCCCCCGAAAGCGCTTTTTCTCTCTCCGAAAGCGCGACGTAGCGTTCATCTCTCATATTATTACGTGTTGCTCTTTATACCGTCACCACGAACGCCACGACAAGGGCTCGTCGACTCATCCCTCGGGAACCTTGTACCCCGCCCTCGCGCCGGCGCTCGCCAGCTGCGCCGATAAATCGAACACCTGCTCCATCGGCGACCACCACGCGTCCTGCTTCGCCTCGGGGGCGGGGGTCTGGAACGCCTTCATGCGCGCCTCCCACTCGGCCACGACCGGGGAGGAGGAAGCGTGCCTGGGGAAGTCCACCGCGGGGTCGAACGCGTCGGTCGTCTTCATGACCATCACCAGGCGCGAGAGCGCGTCCCCAGCACCGGGCGTCAGGTAGATGTCCAACTCACGTATCCCCACCTCAGCGAGCGACTTCACCACCGCGGGCCAACAATCCGCGTGGTACGCCCGGTACTCATCCTCGGTACCCTCACGCAAACACACGGTCTGGACGTACGTCTTGACCATCGACGCCGGCCGAGAACGCGCGTCGCGAACTGCTCGTCGTGGGTTGGAAAACTCCAGTTTCCTTTATTTGCCACGTGTGCGTGCGATTTTCGTCGCCCCTTTTACATACCGTTGTCGAGACGCCCCGCCACACCACGCCTCACCATGGGGGCGTGCGTGAGCTGTTTCTGCTGCCCCGTATGCCTCGGGGGAGGCATCTCGTGCTCCTTGCCCCTGTACACGTGCTGCGGGCGAGGCAAAAGGCGTTTCCTCGAGCACCCCGCGACGCTCGCGGTGAGCGTGTTCACCTTGTTCGTCGGCCTCCTCCTCTACGGGCTCATGATGACGGGGTGCGCGAGGTACACGGGCAGGTGGAGCCCGTTCCCCTGGGCCTACGGGGGCACCCCGTGTTTCAGCGAGGGAGGGAACAACGCGTACTTCAACCACGGGTTCTGGTCCTCCGTGTTCCTCGGCGTAGGCGCGCCGTTCACCGCGTGTGCCCTGTGGGCGCACATTCAGAAAAAGGCGAACCGGGCGCGGGACGACGAGGAGGATGCGCGGCTCGTCGCGATGGGGCTGGCGCATCCGACGTACCCGCGACAACAGTGGAGCCCCGCGCCGCAGTACGTGCCGATGTACCCGGGACAAAACGTCCAGCAGCAACTCGTGCACGACGGGTTCCCCATGGCCACCGCGGTGCAGACGCGCGCGCCGCCGGCGCAGCCGGCGATGGCGAGTCCCGAGACGTTAGTATCGACCACGCGACCCGAGCTGAGTCCTGGGGGCCCCGAAAAAGCGTGAGAGACGCCGCGAACGCTTCGCGGCGGCGTCGCCGCGACGCGCGTCGCCTCGTGTTTCGATGTGATGGTAGTCTCTCGATGTAAAGTTAAGTAGCAGTAGTGAGCACGTAGATGGACGAAAAGGCTCCGCATCGACTCGGTGATCACGCGGCTCGAGCCTCGCGCGGAGGCGCGCCGAGCGAGAGCGTTTTCGCGGAATGTGGGAAGAAAACAAGCCTCGAAGTCTTCATTTGGAAAGCGCTGCTTTTGAGCGTCATCGAGGGGAACGCTCTCGCACTGCGGGCGACGCGGCGTCGGGGCGCGAGGTTGCCCGCGGGAGTGCGCTCGGCGCGTGTCGGGTCCGCTTCACTCCCGGGGAAGTCTCGGCGGGCCTCGTCGGGCGCCCGCCTGTCTCCGGTCGGTCGCGTCGGGAGCCGGGCGACGGGGAGACGAGAGGCAGCCCGGATCGGCGCGTCGAGGGTGCCCATAAAAGCGCCACCCGGTGTTGACCATGGACGACGAGACGTTTCTGGACGATGAGATCTACGACGACGACGCGTCGGAGCACCACCCCGTGGACGATCTCATGGACGCGGACGCGAGGGCGGGCGCGCCCGCTCCCGGCGACGACGGGGACTCCGACGCGGACCTCGACATCGCCACGCTCGGCGTCGAAGTCGCGTCCATGGATTTGGCACCCGCGTCGTGCTTCACCCCCGCGCATCTCTCCGCGCTCGCCGGCTGCGACGTCGAGTCCCTGGGCACGACCACGTTTTTGGAGATGCGCGCGGACGCCGCGGAGGAGGACCTGAGCGCCGTGGGCGCGCTCATGCCCCGACTCGCGCAGCTCCGCATGAACACCAGCATCGTGCCCACCATGCGCGCGTTCGGCTCGCAGTTCCAGAGCCTGCGCGTGCTTTGGATCGCGCGCGCGGGCGTGGAGGACCTCTCCGGCGTCGCGTCGCTGGTGCGTCTCACGGAGCTGTACGCCTCCTTCAACGACATCGCGGACGTCGCGCCGCTCGCGGAGCTGGACTTCCTGGAAGTGCTGGACCTGGAGGGCAACAGAGTCGAAGACGAGGACGCGCCCGATTACCTCAACATGTGCCCGGCGCTGCGCGAGCTCAGCCTGGAAGGCAACCCCATCGCGAGGCGCGTTTCGTACCGAAACGACGTGTGCGTCGCGGTGAAGCGCCTGCGCGTGCTGGACGACGCGCCCGTCACGGACGCGGACCGCGCGGCTTTTGAGTTTTGTAAAGAGCCCGCGTCCGAGACGGACGCGCCGTCGGCGGAACGGTTCGACGAGCTCGAGCTCGTGGCGGACGGGATCAAGTACGCCGCCGTGGGCATCGACGACCCGGACGCGATCACGACGCGCGACGACGCCACGGGCGAGCTGAGCGTCGCGCTCGCCGACGAGGCGCTGGGCGGCGCGCTGGACGCCGACGCCGACGCCGACGCCGACGCCGACGCGAAAGCGCGAAAACAAACGCGCGACGAAAACAAAAACAAGCGGACGCTCGAGCGGCCCGGCACGGCGCGCGCGCTGGCGCGCGCCCACTCCCTGGGCGCGTCTATCCGCGGCTCGGCGGCGGACGCGCGGGGAGGAGGCGGAGACTCGCGGCCCTTCACGGCGGGGGGGATCTCGCGCCCGAGCACGGCGGCGTCGCTCGGGTCCTGGGGCTCCTCCTCGTCACTCGCGGCGTCCCTCGGCGGTTCCGGCGCCGCCGGCAGCGCGGGCGGGTCGCGGCCGAGCACGGCGGCGAGCTGGTCCGCGACGCGCAGCGCCTCGCGACCGGGCACGGCGTCTCGCCCGGGCACAGCCTCTCTGTCGCGTCCCGGGTCGCGCGAGCGCCCGGGGACCGGGCGCTCGCTCGGCTCGGGCGCGGGATCGAGGCCGGGCACGGCGTTTTCCGGCGACGCGACGTCTTCGTCGTTCGGCCGGCTGGATTCGCTTTTTTGGCGCAAGAACCAGCAGAAGGAGACGCGCGCCGGGTTGGCGACGGGGGACGAGGACGAGGACGACGAGGCGTCGTCGGACGGCGTCTCGGAGGCTGCGAGCGCGCTGACGCGCGGCGAGGGCACGCTGGTGGGCAACCCCGCGGCGCTGCTTTCGCGGCGGCGGCGCGCGGCGGCGCGGGCGCGGGACGCGCGCGACGCCGAGACGGAGGCGCCGAGCGAAAACGAAAAAACGGAGGGCGCGAGCGCGCGGGAGGACGTGCTGGACCAGCTCCGCCGGTGGAAAATCGAGATGGCGGAGACCTTCTCGCGGCTCGCCGCGGAGCGCCGCGGCGGCGAATGGGATCCGGACCCGGACCCGGCGACTTTTTTGTCCGACGCCGGGTCGGAGAAGGTTCGCGCGCGGTTCGCGCCGCAGCCCCCGGCGGCGCCGAAGCCCCCCCCTCCGCGGTTCGCGCCGCAGCCTCCCGGCGCGCCGGGCGGGCCGAGGCGGCCTCCGGGGCGCGCCGCCGCGGGCGCTCGGGCGGCGAAGATGCTTCGCGCCTCCTCCGCGCTCGCCGAGGCCGGCCCCGAGTCGGGCGCGCCTCTTCGCCGGCGGAACCCGAGGCCGAACAGCGCGAGGCCCGCGTCGCGCGCGCGAGAGGCGGATAGACTCGTCCTGGAGTGACGAGTATAATACTCGTCACGCGATGTTTGTTTCGTCGGTCGTGAATAGTGACGTTAATTCCACGGTCGCGTGTCGTGTCGGATACGTGGATACACGCACGCTCGCGGTCTATCATGCCTTCGCGCGTCGCCGTCCAAACGAGAAGCTCCTTCCGCAAACGCACCCGCGGACGGTCACGACCCGCGCGCCTTGTCGATGATCGGCCTCAGCGCGCCTCGCTCCGCGCACGCCTCCAGCAGGTTGAAGATGAACGGTATGTAGTTGTGTTTCCGCCGGATGTTTTCGTCCCGCCACGCCGCTCGGCGCTCGGTCTCGCGCTCGAGCGCGTCGCGCCACTCGTGCACGGACACTTCCAGCTCCGCCTTCTCCGCTTGGCTCGAAAAAGCGCCTTGTTCGGTCTTCGCCGTCGCCGTCGCGATTTTCTCACCCAAGACGTCTTTTTTGTCCCTGACCAACGCCATGAGGTTGAACCGGATCTCCGAGCTGGCGTATTTCTCGATGCGCTCGCGGATCACGGGGCACGCGCGATTGAGCCAATCCGTTTCGCCGCACGCGCCGTGTTTGATGGGGCCGCGCTGTAAGCCGTCCAGCTCGTACAGCGCGCCGTTCTTCGGGACGTAGGCGACGAAATGGAAGAGGTCCTCCGCGTTTTTGGGGTCGTTCGTGGTTTCGCCGACGATGGGCTCGGGCCTGGCGAACGAGTTGTGTGCGGCTCTTATCTTCTCCGAGTTGCTGATGGCGAGCCCCTTCAGGTCCGCGTCGAACTCGCGCGTGAACTCGCGCATGTTCGCCAGCTCGTCGCCCAGCGGCACGTCGTCCGGGCAGTTCATCAGGATGGACAGGATCGCCTGCGTCGCGCACGCGTTCTGGATCACCTGGCTGGCGAAGAAGACGCCGTCGGCGTTCGCGTCCTCGGAAACGGGCGCCGTGGGCTTCTCGCCGTTGTACTTGAACAGGAAGATTAAGCCGTACACGGGCCTGCCGCGGGGGGAAGCGGGGACGCGCGTGTCAACGACGAGAGGCGCGCGCGAGGCGGACGGAGGCGAAGAAAAGCGCATCGAGCGATCCGACGGTTCGGGATCTCCACGCACGCCATGGCTCGCAAGGTGTCCTCGTCCAGCGAGTACAGCTCTTCCACCTGCACGCCCTTCACCCCCATCTCCGAGATGAGCTCGGTGAAGACCCCGGGGTCGGACTCGATGGTGGTCCACTCCATCGCGCTCGAGCGGGGCGCGGCGCGGACTGCGCGAAGCGTCGACAAGGCGCGTTCGCTTTCGAAATGCAACGAGTCGTCAGTCTGTCGGAAATCTCCATTCTGCCCATGTCGAGTACAACCTTCGCCGATACATCCATCCCCCTCTATTGCCAAACTCTACGCCGCGGCGGTGGTGACGTTCCAGACGCTGAGCACCGTGGCGTTGACGTTCCTGGGCGCCGCCGCCTCCGCGACCGCGCGCGCGACCGCCTCCGTGTCCGGGTCCGACAGGTTGGCGTTTAAGTTGGCTGCCAAGAAATACGCCCCCGCGTCGACGACGACGACGTGCGCGTCGAACGACGAAGACGACGGCAAACCGCGAACCGCGACGGATCCGTTCGCCGCGTCCGCCGGCGCCGACGCCGACGCGGCGGACGCGCCGGTCACGTTTCCGCCCGTTCCGTTTAACACGAACGAGCCCATCGCTTTGGGCTCAACGCCGTTCGCGCCCACGCCGTGTAACACCTCCAAAAACGAGGGCGGTAGTGTTTGTCCGTTCGCCGCGTCGTTCTCGTTTTCCGACGCGACGACGACGAAAAACGCCAAGCCGTTTTTCGTGCTCGTCGCGGAGATCGTGAATCCGTCGCTCGTCGCCGCGCCCGCCGCGGCGGCGCCGCGCGGCGACGCGTTGTCCGCGGTGATGAACTGCCACGAGAAGGGCGTCAAAGACAGGGGGGGCTCGCCGTGCGTCACGAACGTCAGGCCGAGCCCCTCCACGACGAAGTACGCGGCGTACGACGTCGCCTGCGACAAATTGAACACAGGACACCCCACCGGCACGACGTGCTCGACGTTCGCCGACGGCACCAGCTTTGCGCACGTGCCGCTCTCGTTCGCCGCCGCTTTCGTTCTGACCTGCGCGGACGTCAGCGCCTGCGCGCTCGCGCTCTGCACCGCGAGGTAGACCCTCCCGGGCTCGTCCAGCGCCGCGGAGACGCTCGCGGCGGTCGCGCCGACGTGCAGCAAAGGCGTCGGCGTCGACAAACCATCCTCGCCGGTGACGTTTCTGAAACCGGGGGGCAGTTTTCGAGTTCGAAACGATTGCAGCGCGACGTGCGTCTGCAACGCCGCGTTTCCCCCGGAGGCGTTCGCGGCGACGACCCAAATGTCGTTGTGCGACTGCGGGTTCAAGCCCGTGACGTTCACGGAGAAGACCTCGTTCGCGGATGTGACGTCGAGCGTCCCGGCGACGAGCGCGCCGCTCCCAAACGCGTATCTATACGCGTCGTCGGAATCGTTGGACGGGTCCGAGTCCGTGTCGTTGAGAAACGCCAAGACGCCGAGCCGAACCTCCTCGGGAGTGGGCACGGCTCGCCGCTCGTCCGTGGTGACGTTGGCGATGACCACGTGCGGACCGTCGTCCGCGGCGTCCGCCACCGCGCCCGCGTCGTCCTGGGGCGTCGCCAGGTAGTACACCACGCCGGGCGCGCTGAGCTGCACGCGCAGCGTCGCGTAGGACGAGCCGATGAGCCGCTCGGGGACGGAGGGATACACCACCCCGCGCGAGGCGACGAACGCGGGAGCCGAGCCGCCGGCGGCGGGGACCGAAGCGAGCGCGCACGCCGCGACCAGCGCGCACGCCAACCCCCAGCGGCTCGACGCCGCGCGCCGGGGAGGCATCGGTCGCAGGTGCGCTCACCGTTGTGACCATTTTCGAACGCCTTCACCTCTCGAAACGTCGTGCGAACATAAACACGAGCACGAAAGCACGATGCGGCTCATCTACTTTGACATCCCCGGCAAAGCCGAGGCGATCCGCCTGTGCGCGGCGGTCGCGGGCGTGCCGCTGGAGGACGTGCGGGTGACGCGCGAGGAGTTCGCGGAGATGAAGGCCAAGGGCGAGCTTCCGTACGGCCAGGTCCCCGCGCTGGATGTCGGCGAGGGTAAGTTCCTCGCGCAGTCCTCCGCCATCCTGCGATACGTCGGAACGATCGGTGGCCTGCACCCCGCCTCGGACCCCCTCGCGGCCGCGCGCATCGATGCGATCGTCGCGGAAGAGGAGGACATGTTCTGCGGCATCTCCGTCTCTCGGTATGGTCCCCGTTTCGGTTTCGAGTTCGAGGGTCGCGAGGATTACCGAGCCCAGGTGCGAAAGCTCCTGAACGACGAGGTGCTGCCGCGGCACCTGCGTTTCCTGGAGACGCTGCTCGCGGACTCCGCCACGGGATGGCTCGCGAACACCGAGAGACCCTCTATCGCGGACTTCGTGTTCGTCCCGCGTCTGCAGTGGCTGGTGAGCGGCGCGAACGACGGCATCGACGGCGATCTGCTGACCAAGTTCCCGCGCGTCGCCGGGCTCGTCGAAAAGCTCATGGGTCTGAAAGAGGTGGTCGCGTACTACGCGACCAAAGGAAAGTAGTACTAGGCGCGTGACCCGATATCTCAGATAGATAGCTCTAATACACATAGTCTACGTCGCGTCTTCTATCGCGAAAAGCGTTCGCGCTCACTCCGAGTCCGAGTCCGGGTGCACGTCCTGCGCGTTGGCGTTCATCCGGCTCCAAAAGCTCGGCCCGCCCGTGGTCTCGTCGCCGTCGTCCGCCGTCGCATCCGCATCCGCATCCGCATCCGCATCCGCCGCGATGTTCACCGTGGTCTCCGAGAGCACGTTCCCGTCCGCGTCCGTCTCCACGATGAGCTCCTCGACGATCTCCTCCTCCTCGCCGTCGGAATTGATGATGGTCGTGGTCGTGATCGTCCGCGTGGTGGTCGTCGTGATGATCTCCGTCTCCTCGCGTTCCTCAGTCTCGACGCTCGAGGACGCGAGTGTCGTCTCCGAGCGAAACGCAGACGCGCGCGTCGTCGTCGTCGTCGTTGCCTCCTCTTCCTCCTCGGACTCGTCGTCGTCTGAGTCGCCGTCGTGCTTGTCGATGGCGCTCCCGAGGGATGCGAAGCCCTTCTTCTTGGGGGCCTCCGCGATCTCGTCGGGCGTGCCCGTGCCCTGCACCTTCTCCGAGGAGGAGGACGCCGCCGCGGAGGAAGACTCAGTCGCCATCTTCGTCTCCGCGGTCTCGGTCATCGTCGACTCCACGGTCATCGTCTCGGTGCGCCGCTCCGAGGACTCCACCACGGTCATCGTCTCGGTGCGCCGCTCCGAGGACTCCACCGCGATCGTCGTCTCGGATCGCTGCTCCGAGGACTCCACCGCGGTCGTCGTCTCGGATCGCTGCTCCGAGGACTCCACCGCGGTCGTCGTCTCGGATCGCTCCTCCGTCGTCGTCTGCTCGGCGGAGGCCATCTCCATCGACACGTCCGGCGTGATGGGCTCGGGGGTCACGAGCCCGAGGAACTCGAGAATGGAAAAGTCAGCCTGACGCTTCTTCCTCCGCTCCTTCTTGGCGCTGTCCGTCTCCTCGGCGGTCTCGGCGGTCTCGACCGCCTCGACCGTCTCGGCGGTCGTCGCCGCCTCGACCGCCTCGACCGTCTCGGCGAGCGTCTTCGTCTTCGTCGCCGCCGCCGCCGCGACGGCCGTCTCCGCGTCGCCCGCCGCCGCCTCGATCGCCGCGGCGGCTTCCGAGCCGCTCACGTCGAGCGTATCCACCGCCTCCGTCGCGACTCGCTCGACTCGCTCGACCGTCTCCGTCGCGGGCGTCTGCAAATCAACCACGTCCGCCACCGACGTGAGCCCCGCGCGCTCCAGCACGCCCTTGGGCGATAAAAGCGCGTTCCACTTCGCCTGCGCCTCTTGGCGCTTGGCGGCGTTTTCCTTCTCCGCGAGCAGCTCGTCGCGCTCGCGCGTGACATCCTCCAGCTTGAGCTTGTTCATCTGGTAGTACTCCGTCACCTCCACCACCTGGTCGGAGAGCTCCTCGATGCGCACGGCCGCGGTCACGAGCTCGACGTTCTGCGACTCGAACGTGGTGTTCTGGCCGAGGCGGATCGCGCGCGTGCGGAACTTGACGTCGCGAAGCTCCTCCATCGTGCCGATGCGCGCCTCCTCCGCGCCCATCGCGCGGCGCTGGCAGACGCGCGCCCACTGGTCCATCGCCTCCTTGTCGTTGATGGCGATCGCGAGCTCGTTCTCCAGCATGGAGATGCGCGTGCGCGCCGCCTTGCCCTTCGCGACCAGCGCCTGGCACCGCACGCGCAGCGCGTCCGCGATGGGCTTGTAGTCCACGCCGGAGGCTTTCTCGCCGTTCGCGCCATCCTCGAAAGACACGTCGTTCCACTCCTCGGTGATCTTCTGCACCTCCGTCATGGACGACGAGCTCGTGTCGGCGCTCCGCAGGCGCTTCTGCTCGTCCGCGACGTCCGCGTCCGTCACCTCGATGGGCTTGTTCAGGTCCATCAAACGCGCGGTGAGCACGGACATCTGCCCGCGGATGGTCTGCAGCTGCGCGCGGTGGTCGGACAGCTCGTCGCTCTCGTGCTGGCACGCGAAATCGTGCGTCGGGATCTTCGCCGGAGGCTCGGGGGCCATCAGCGGGACGTCGTCGATCTCCTCCGGCGCGTTTTCCTTGTCCGCGCCTTGAAGCGCCTCGGCGGAGACGACGCCGTCGTCCGAGTCCGAGTCGGAGCCCAACCGGGCGGCGTCGATGGCGGCGCCCAGCGACTTGGCCTCCTTCTTCTCCCCCGCCCCAAACTCCGCGGCGGAGATGACGCCCTCGTTCTCCGCCTCGAGCTCGGCGAGTTTGGACTTGGCCGCCTCGGCATCCGCCTCCGCCGCCGCCGCGGTCTCCTCCGCAGCGGACAACGCGGCGGTCAGCTCGTCGATCTGCGCCTCCAAGCCGGCGACACGCGTCGCGAGCTCACCGTACCTCGACGAAACGTCGTCGCGCTCGGCGGTGACGGTGGTCACGGCGGCGCGCGATTCATCGCGCTCGGCGGTGACGGTGGTCACGGCGGCGCGCGATTCATCGCGCTCGGCGGTGACTGTTGTCACGCGCGCCGTCGCGGCGAGCGTCTCCACGCGGAGCGCTTCGAGCGAAGCCTTGAGCGCGTCGCGTTCAGAAGCCGCGGCATCGCGTTCCTGCGCCGCGCGCTCGGCGGCGGCGTCGGCGAGTTTCTTCGCCTCGTCATCCTTCTTCGCCGCCTCCGCGGACCGCGTGATCTGCGCCTTGAGCGCCTCCTTTGCCTTGGCGAGCTTCGCGTTCGCCTCGTCCAGCTCGGCGCGGCTGGCGCTCTCGCCAGCCTCGGACTGGAGCTTGGCCTTCTCCGCCGCCTCGCGCTCGAGATCCGCCATCTCCGCCTCCTTCGCCGCGAGCTTCCGCTCGGCTTCGGCGGCGGCTTCGGCGGCCGCCGTCGCGGCGGCGGCGGCGGCTTCGTCAGCGGCGGCGAGCTTCTTGTTGAGCTCGTCGATTTGCCCCTCCAAACCGGCGACACGCGTGGTCATCTGCGCGAGCTGGCCGGAGAGGTCGTCCCGCTCCCGCGTGAGCTTCGTGCGCGTCACGGTGAGCTGCTCGGTGAACGTCTTCTGCTCCGTCTTCACCGCCAGCGCGTGCGTCTCCGCGGTTTTCTCCGCCGCCTTCTTGGCCTCCTCCAGCGACGCGCGGAGCGCGTCGAGCTGTTTCTTCGCCTCCTCGAGCTCGCCGCGCGTCGCCGCGGCTTCCTCCTTGAGCGCCGCCGCGTTTGCGCGCTCCGCCTCGAGCCGCTTCTCGATCTCGCCGAGCTTGCCGCTCGCGTCCGTCTCCGCCGCCGCGTTGGCGCGCTCTGCCGAGGACACCTTCGCCTCGAGCTCGCTCTTCTCCAGCTCCGCCTTCTCCAGCGCCGTCTTCAGCTCCTCCAGCTCCTTACCCAGCTTCGCGGATTCTTCGAGCTGCGACTCGAGCGTGTCGTTGGAGCGCGTCGTGCTGGTGAGCTCGCTCGTCGCCTCCGCCAGACGCTCGCTGAGCCGGGCAACCTCCTCCATGAGGCGCTTTTCCAGCTCGGCGGACTCCGTCGCCGTCCGCCGCGAGTCGTCTTCGCGACCCTCCGTCATCTCCGCCAGCGCCGTCTCCACGCCGCGCTTCTCCTCGAGAAGCGCCTCCACGCGCGACGTCGCCGCCGCCGTGGCCTCGGCGCTCTCCGCAGCGCGGCGCTCGAGCGCGGCGCGCTCGGCGGCGAACGCGGCTTCCGCCTCCTCCGCCGCCTCGACCGACCGCGCGATCTGCGCCTTGACCGCCTCCTTCGCCTTGGCCAAAGACGCCTCCAGCTTCGCCTTGTCCATGTTCGCCGCGTCCAGCGAGGCAGCCACAGCCTCGTTGGCGCGCGCCGCCTCGCCCGCGACGCGCGCCTCGACGTTGGCCATCTCCGCCTCCAGCTCGCGCACGCGCTCGCGGTGTGCCGCCGCCTGCGCGTCCTTCGCCTCGCGCGCGGCGTCCGCGTCCGTCTTGCGGCTCTCCCTCTCCGCCAGGAGCGCTGCCTCAGCCTCCGCGTGCGCCTTCTCGGCGGCGGCGCGCGCGGCGACGGCGTCCGCCTCGAACTTGGCGGCGTCGGCGCGTCTCGCCTCCTTCTCCTCGGCGAGCATCGCCTCGAGCCGCGCGGCGTCCTCGTTGAACTTCTTGAGCGCCTCCTCGGTCGCCTTCGTCTTGGCGAGCTTCTCCATCTCCTTGCGCTTCGCCGTCTGCTCCGCCACGACGGACTTCTCCAGCTTGGTGATCTGCGTCGAGTGTTCCTTCTTGAGAGTCACCACGCGCTTCTCGAACTCCGTCTTGTCCCCGGCGCGCGCCTTCTTCTCGGCGTCCAGCGCCGCCTGCGCCTTCGCCTCCGCCGCGGAGGCGGCAACCTTGGCGGCGGAGAGCTTCTCGTTGAGCGCCTCCATCTCCTCCAGCCGAAGCTTCTTCTCCGCGGCGAGCTGCTTGGCGAGCGCCGCCTTCTCCTGCTTGACGGCGGCCACCTCCGCGCCCGTCTGCGAAGCCTCCGACTGCACGCGCTGCGCCTTGGACTCGAACTCGCTCTTCGCAGCCTCCAGCGCTTCCTCCGCCGTCGCAACCTCCGCCTGCTTCGCGTCCACCTGCGCCTTGAGCGTCTTGGCCTTCTCCGCGGCGGCGGCGGCGTCGGCTTCGCGGTCGCGGCGTTCCTTGCGAAGCGCCTCCTGCAGCGCCGCGCGCTCTGTTTTGGCCGTCTCGGCGGCGGCGGCGAGCTTTTCGTCGGCGGCGACGCGGTCGGCGCGGCGCTCGTCGCGCTCGCGCTCGAGCTGCGCGGTGAGCCCCTTGAGCTCCTCCTTGAGCGCCTGCAACGCCTTCGCCGCCGAGTCCGCGGTGCGGTCGAACTGCGCCTTCTCCACGGCGCGCGCCTCCTGCTCCGTGGCGATCAGCGCCTGCAGGCGCGCGATCTCCTCCTCCGCGGCGGACATCTTCTTGCGCGCCTCCGTCGCGGCGGCGGCGGCGTCGGCGACGTTCTTGCGGCGGCGCTCCTGCTCGGCGGCGAGCTCCTTTTCGGAATCCGCGCGCGCCTTGTCTTTTTCGGCGAGCGCCAGCGCGTGCGTCTTGGAGTGCTCCTCGAGCACGCGCGTGTGCGTCTCCACCAAACGGTTCACCTCCACCCGGTGCGTCTCCCTCAGCGTTTCCCGCACCTTGGTCTCGCGGAGCTCCGTCTCCTTGATGATCATCACGCGCGTCTGCTCTTTGTTCTCCGACTGCGTCTTCTGCGCCTTTGCCTTTTCGCCCTCGAGCTGCGCGGCGAGGTCCTCCGCGTCAGACTCCAGCTTGGCGATTCTCTCGGCGCGCTGCTCGAGGGTCCGCTTGAACTCGGCGTCCGCGTCGTTCATGCGCTTCTGGAGCGCCGCGGTCGCCGCGGTGGCCTCGTCGCGCGCCTGCTCCAGCGCGGCGAGCTTGCGCACCTCCTCGGCGGCGCGCTCGAGCTGGGACTTCTCCAGCGCTTCGATTTTTTTGTTCAGGGACATAATCTCGTCGCTGCTGACATCCGTCGCCGAGGCGGCGGCGGCGAGGCGCATGCGGAGCACGCCGTTCTGCACGCGCGACTCCTTGGCGCTCGTCTTCTCCTTGTCCCTGTCCACGCGCATGTCCTCCAGCTGCTTGCGCACGCCTTTCAGCTCCTCCGCGTTGCTCTCGACGGCGGCGGTGAGCATGCGCTCCGACTCTCGAAGCGCCGTCGCCGAAGCCTCGGACGTCTTGAGCGAGGCGAGCGCCGTCTTCAGGGACTCGCGGAGGCTCGCCTCGTCTGCCCTGGACTTCTCCAGGTCCTTCAGCAGCGCCTTGCGCTGCTTCTCCGTCTCCTCGTGCTTCGCCGCGGACGCGGCTAGCTTCTCGTCCGCCGCGTCCACCTTGAGCTTCCAGGACGACGTCTCCTCCCGGGCGGCGGAGAGTTTCTTCTCCGACGCCGCCGCCGCCTTCTCCGCCTTCCCGCGAGCAACCTCCGCGTCGCGCTCGAGCGCCTTGCGCTTCTTCTCGCTCGCCGCGAGCTCCTCCGCGAGCTCGGCGAGTCGCGCGACAGCCTCGGCGAGCTTGAACTCCACCGCCTCCGCCTTGGTTTTCCAGGACTTGACATCCTCCGCGGCGACGGCCAGCTTCTTCGCCGCGGTGGCCAGGTCGACATCCTTCCGATCGCTCGCCTTCTGCGCGGCGAGCAGCTTCTTCTCCTCCTCCGCCAGGCGCACGAGCGCGGCGGACATCTTCACCTCGACCGTCTCGGACCGGGCCTTCCACACCTGCACCTCCTCCACCGCGACGGTGAGCTTGCGGTACGTCGCGCGCGACTCCGTCTCCGCCAGCGCCAGGCGCTTCTCCGTGGCGACGTGCTCCTCCTCCTTGTCCGCGAGCTGGTGCTTGAGCGCCTCCGCGAGCGCGCGCGACTTGTTCGCCTCCGCCTCCTGCATCTCGGCGAGCGCGATGGCGCGCGACTTGCGTCCTTTCGGAGGCTTCTCCGGCTTGGCGAAGACGGCGTCGCCCTTGGCGCGGCGCTTCGGGCGCGGGATCGCCGCCAGCAGTTTCTTGAAGTCCAGCGAAAAGCGAAACCCAGACTGGTTGCGCGAAACCTCAAACCCGATGTCACCCCGGCGCGACTTCTCGCGCGCCTCCTCCTCCTCCGCGCGCGTCTTCGCGACGCGCGCCTTGTACGCCTCGGGGTCGCGCTTCTTCTCGATCGGGTCGGTCAGCACGTCGAACGTGAGGCTCAAGCCGAGCGGGTTCGGCGCGCGCCGAGTCAGCGGCTGGTCGGGGATGGGGGGAAGCGCGGCGACGCGCGCCGCCTCCTCGGCGCGACGTTTCGCGCGTTCCTCGTCGCGCTTCGCGCGCGCGGCGTCAGTCTCAGCCTTCGCGATAGCCGCGAGTCTCGCGCGCTCGGCTCGGTCTTTCTCAGCGGCAGCCTTCGCGGCGGCAGCCTCGGCGGCAGACCGCTTCTTCGCGGCAGCCCTCTCGGCTTCAGCCTTCTTCGCGGCGGCAGCCTTCTCGGCTTCAGCCTTCTTCTTCGCGGCAGCCTTCTCGGCTTCAGCCTTCTTCGCGGCGGCGGCGCGCTCGGCGGCTTTCGCAGCGGCAGCCTTCTCCGCCGCCTCCTTCTCCTTCAGCCTCTCCGCCGCCTTCGCGGCGGAAGCCTTCTCCGCCTCGGCGCGCTTGGCGGCGGCGGCGCGCTCGGCAGCCTCCTTCTCCTTTTGCCGCTCCGCGGCGGTCATGAGCGCCGCGCGTTCCGCCTCGGCGCGTTTCGCCGCAGCGGCGCGATCCGCCTCGGCGCGTTTCGCTGCGGCGGCATGATCGGCCGCCTCCTTCTCGGCGGCGCGCTTGGCGGCCGCCTCCGCCGCCTTCACGGCGGCGGCGCGGTCAGCCGCTTCCTTGTCGGCGGCTCGCCTGGCGGCAGTTCGCTCCGCCTCCTCGCGCTTGGCGGCCGCGGCGCGCTCGGCCGCCTCCTTCTCGGCGGCGCGCTTGCCGGCCGCCTCGGCCGCCTTCACGGCGGCAGCGCGGTCGGCCGCTTCCTTCTCGGCGGCGCGCTTGGCGGCCGCCTCCGCCGCCTTCACGGCGGCGGCGCGGTCAGCCGCTTCCTTCTCCGCCGCTTTCTTGGCAGCCGCGCGCTCCGCGGCCGCCCTGTCCGCGGCTTCGCGTCCGCGCTGCGCGGCCGCATCGCGTTCGCGCTGCGCGGCCGCATCGCGTTCGCGCTGCGCGGACGCAGCCTTCGCGGCGGCGGCGGCGGCGGCCTTCGCGGCGGCGGCGTCCTCGGCTGCGCGCTTGTCGGCGAGCGCCCGGGCCTTGGCCTCCGCCTGGTCGCGCTTCTGCCTCGCCATCTCCTCCATCTTCTCAGCGCGCTTCTTCGCAGCCGCCTCCTCCCGCGCCTTCTTGCGCGCCATGATCTCCGCCGCCTTCGTGGAGACCTTCGGGCCGCTCTCCGTGTCGCGGCGCTCGACGCTCAGCAGCATGGAGCCCATGCCGCCGCCGCGGTCGCCGCCGGAGGCGTCTGTCTGCCCCAGCGCTCGCTCCGAAGTCGCCCTCGCCTCGACGAAGGTGATCTCGTCGCGGCGGTTGCCCTTCATCTTGCGCGGCGGGGGGGGCGGAGCGCGCGCGTCGCCTGCTCGGGAGCGGGTCGGGGAAAGGTGGACGGTCAGCGCTGTTCCGCGGCGCTCGCGGGAGCCGCTCCGCACCGCTCGAGACGGGGCGAAAAATCTCGCGTGCTCCGGGTCCTCGACGTCAACGGCACGCTGACGTTCGATCGAAATGGAAACGCGCTCGGTTCGCGGGGGACGTACTCCGCACTTCGCAGCCTTCACCACCGAAACGACAGTCTGTTTTTAGGGGATGGTGCGCACGAGGGTGGGCGTGAATGTCAGCGCGCGGTCCCTGCGCGACGCGAGGCCGGCGCTCCGTGCGGGCTTCGGTAGAGAAAAAACACTACAGAAAAACTTCCGTTGGCGTCCAAATGTCCGAGAAAACGCGAGGTGCGGTGTGCGTGCCTGCGAGCCAGTCGAAGCGGTGGTCGCTCTTGAGCTTGCTGTCCACCTGGTCTATGTCCTCCCAGGTGGCGCGTTTCGTCGGGGGCATGCGCCTTCGATCGAAAGCGCGCAGCTGCCTATGCCAGAGCGGCGCGATGCCGGTTCCGGACAACGTTCGACGGAACGCGAGCAGCGAAAATCAGAAAAATCTGTGATTTTCACAGGCAAACAGTCTGACTGGGAACGACGACACGGAAGCAAACCGAGACTCGGTCGCTGTCTGATCTGGCCGTCTCTCGATCGCGAATTTCGAAGCGGTTCGGAAAATCGACCGAAGTCTGGCGCGTTGCGAGCCTCCGACGTTGGAAAAGAGCGGTCGCGCGCGCGCGCGTTTGCTTGCATGGTTACTAAAGGTACACGTCTCTCTTTTGCCTACCGGCTCGCCGCGGGCGCCGGCACGGCTCCCTCCTCCGCGAACACCTCGCGGATGGTCCTCGCCGCGACGCGCGAGTTGAGTCGGCGCACGAGCTCGGGGAGCACCTCCGTGGCCACCGCCGGAAGCAGCGGCCCGAGCTCGCGGATGGCGCGCGCCGGGTCGGCGGCTGACCCGGCCCCCGCGTCGCCGCCGCGGCTGCCGCGCAGCAGGAAGTTGAGCAGCTTCGTGACGCTCTCCACCGTGGCCTTGTCCTCCGCGGTGACGTTGGGGGAGACGCGCACCTGCAGCGGCACGAAAGAGCCGGGAAGGAACAGCGGCACGCGCGCGTCGCCGAGGCCGAACTGCGCCAGCACCGTCGCGGCGTTGTCGCGGCTCAGCGCGTCGATGCCTTTGACGGCTTCGTCGAGTAGGAACTCGCGGAAGAACGAGCCCTCGGGGGAGAGCACGAACTGAAGCGCCTCGCGCGCCTGCGCGTCGTCGCCGTCGCTCGCGATGCCCGACCGACCGGCGGTCGCGCGGAAGTCGGGCGACGGAGAGGGCGCCAAGCCCGGAAACGGGAACCCCGGAAGCGACGCCACGGACGCGAGAGCGCTCTCCAACGCGGCGCCGAACGCGTTCTCGGCGTTCGCGACGCCTCTCGAGCCCGTTCGTTCCGACGGCGACGAAGAGCCCGTCGCGGGTTCGAGATCGCCGTTCCCGCGGCTGGTCCTGCTCGCGACCCGGAACGTCTCGAACGCCTCGAGCACGTCGATGAGGCGGTCGGCGTCAAACACATTCCCCTTGCCGTACACCATGTACTTGAGGGACTCGCGCAGGCGCGGGCTGTCGTCGGTGAGCAGGCGCTTGGAGATGTACGGATACGCCTCGTCCACGAGCGCGAAGTCGGGGTTCCCGACGAGCGCGATGCCCTCCAGCACGCCGATGGCGCGGATGATGAGCGCGAAGTACGGCGGGATGCGGAACGGGTAGTCGAACGTGATCTGCGCCAAGTCCGCCGCCACCTCCTGGAAGTTGATGTTCTTCGCGCCGCCGCCCTCGAGCGCGGTGTCGAACACGCGCGACAGCGGAGGCAGGATGGGTTTCAAGTCGACACCTTCAGGGATGAAGTCAAGGGTGACGAAATCCTCCACGATCGCCTCGTAGTCGCGGTGGATGAGGTGCGCGATGGCCTCGATCATGCCGAACTTGATGTTGTCGTCGATGTCCGTCATGAGCCCGAAATCCAAAATCGCCAGGCGCCCATCCGGCGTGCGGATCAGGTTGCCCGGGTGCGGGTCCGCGTGGAAAAAGCCGGTGTCTAAAAGCTGCTTCAGGTAGCAGATCACGCCGATGTTCACCAAATCCCCGACGTCGTCCGCGGTGGACTGCGAGAGCTTCTCGCCTTCCAGCCACTGGCTGGTGATCACCTTGCGTCTGGTGAACTCGGCGTAGGTGCGGGGCACCACAATCTGGGGCAGGTCATCCTTGATGGACGCCGCGAACTTGGTGGCGTTCTCACCCTCCTTGACGTAGTCCAGCTCCTCGAAGAAGCGTTCGGCCCACTCGTCTAACAGCGCCACCACGTCCGTGTTGATCTGCGGCACCTCCCTCAGCGCGAGGCCCAGCTTGCGGATGAGGTACAGGTCGATGGACACCGTCTCCAGCACCGCCGGACGCTGCACCTTCACCGCGACGGTCTCGCCCGTGGACCTCAAGACGCCCTTATACACCTGCCCGAGGCTCGCCGCCGCGACGGGGTCGGGGCCGAGCTCGGAGTACACGTCCTGCCACTTGCACCCCAGCTCCGCCTCCAGGCAGTCGAACGCCACCTTGTTGTCGAACGACGGCACCTTGTCGCACAGCTTCTGCAGCTCCGTCATCGCGTCGGGGGATAAGATGTCGGGCCGGATGCTCAGCGCCTGGCCCAGCTTGATGTACGCCGGCCCCAGGCTGGTCACGATGTCCCGTAGCTGAATTGCGCGCTTCACGCTGTTCTCCTCCGTCTTCTTCAGCGCGATGTCGCTGATGATCCCGGAGATGAACCCGCCCGCGATGCCGAGAAGCTGCAGGACGCGCTGCGCCGTCGCCGCCGGGCGCTTGGACCAGTACTGCGCGATGAGCTCGGGGTCGTAGTACAGAGGCAGCTCGTCGTCGCCGGCAGCCTTGAGTTTCTCCAAGTCAACGACCTGCATCTGGACGCCGTCCGCGGCGAAGTCGCTGTCGTCGATGTTCGAGCCCCGCAAGCCCGCCATGAGCGTGTTCAGGTCCTCGTCCTCCTCCATCTGCGCGCGCATCTGCTTCATCTGCGAGCTCATGTCGGCGATGCCGCTGGTGGGCTTCTCGCGCGTCTCCACGCGCGCGTACACCACGCCGGCACGGGAACGGTCGCCCGCGCGGCGGCCGGCTCTGGACCCGAACCGCAGGCCCGCGGTGGAGACGCCCATCACGCCGCGCGTCGACATCGTCGACCTGGACGATGAGCCGCTGACGTCGACGGACCGCGCGCGCGCGCGCGGCCCCAGGCGCCCGGCGGACGCCGCCGCCGATACCGCGTGCGAGGCGGACATCCTTCCGCTCCTGAACGCGAGCGAGTGACCACGTGAAAGTCACACGCGCGCCGAGTGTTGTGTCGACCGAGTGCGGCGTGCGAGCGAACACGCCGACCGCTGACGAGAAAGCGCGACGAAGCGAGGACGTGGACGCGTGTGCGGCTCCGGGCGACTCGCGCGAAAACGCGCGACGCACAGCAGTCTGTTTTCGGCGGTTTGTTTTCGGGTAAACGTTCCCGAGTCTATTTTCAACACGCTACGAGACTAAAAGGTCATACGGCGATGACAAAAAAGACGTCACGAGAAGCCGTCCCACAGCGGCAGCACCTCGGCTTTGTCTTTCGGCGACGCGCGCGCCGCCGGCCGCCGCGTCGACGGCGACTGCGAAGGCGAGCGGCCGATCCCGGTCGGTACGCGCCCCGGCAAAAGGTCCAGGTCCCCGAGGCTCCCCGCGGTGTCGTCCAGCGAGGGGAACGACTCTCTTTGTCCCGGTCCCGGTGACGACGCGAGGAACGCCGCCGCCTCCGCCGCCTCCGCCGCCGCCGCCGCGCGCGCGTTTGCCTCGCGCTCCAAACGCCGCAGCGTCTTCATCTGCTCCTCGAACGCGCGCTCTTCCTCGAGCTTAGACGCCTCGTACCGCGCCTTGATCATCGCCGGAGTCGCCCGAGTTCCGTCGCGGGTCGAAGGTGTGAGGACAGACGCGCGTCCCGCGGAAGGCGGCTGATTTTTCCGCGGCGGCGACGCTGCGCGGCGCGCGCTCACCGGGCGCGTCGGGGGTAAAAGTTCGGTTCGGATGCGGACACCTTTCAATGGGTTTCCTCTCTGGACGCCGCCGGACGCCGACGCGAGCGCCGCGGCGTAGCGGGACATGCGCTCGCGCTTCTCGTGCGCGTCGCCGTCCACGCTGCTCGCCGCGCTGGAGGACGCAAGCCGCTCGGCGAACTCCGACCGGAAGAATCGCGCGCGGGATTCATTCGCGCCGGGCGGTGTTTTTTCCATCGACGCCGGCGACGCGTCGTCCGAGTACCAGTGCTGGTAGTCGTTGGACAGGTCGCTGGACGGCGAGCCGCCGCCTTCTCGACCGCCGCCGAAGGACGGCGCGCGAGCTAGGCGCTTGCTTCCGCTCGTTCCCCCTTCTAAACTCGCGGCGGGCGATTTCCCGAGCAGACGCGCGCGCGCGAGCTTCGCGTTGAGCAGCACGGCGTCCACCTCGTCAAACAGACTCTGGTGCTCCGAGGACGCCTGGGACGTTTGGGACGCCAGGGAAGCCGAGAGCGATCGGGAGCGCGAGGTCGATCGCGTCGAGGTCTGCGTTTGCGTCTCGTCCGAAGCTCGGTGCGAGCTTCCGAAGCTCGAAAGAGAGGTTTTTCCCGGCGGACTCGCGCCGGAGGAGGCTTCGCGCGCCGTCGGAGATGGAATCTCGAAAAACGCCGAGTCCGTGAACCGCGCGGCGTCCTTCTCGCGCGCGTCATCCTCATCCACGGAGAAGGGCTCCGCGTCCCAGTCGATCTTTTTCTTCGGGGTGAACCGCACGCGCTCCATCTGGAAGGGATCCCTCTGGAAGGGAGAGGAGGCCCTTTCGTCGTCGAACGCCAGCGGGAGGGCGGGTGTCCTCCGCTCGCGCCGCGCGCGTACCGACGCGGTGATGTCGTCGATCTCCTCCGCGCGAGCTTCAGCCTCGTCGCGCGCTTTTTTCGCGCGCCGCGCCGCGCGCGCGCGTCGCCTCCCGAGCGCGCCGCGCCAGAACCGCTGGATCTGGAACACCGCGACCCACCGGTCGGTGGCGATGGAGCGCCCCAAACCGCCGCGCCAGATCCTCTGGATGCGCGTCGCCGCGGCGTCGCGCCGGCGAGCCTCGCCGGGTGCCAAGCGCCTCGAGCCGGGCGATCCGTACGGCGAGCGATTTCCGGAGGAGAGGCGCCTCAGGCGCGGCTCGTACCGGCGTGCGTCCGCGTGCGCGGCCGCGCGTCGTCTCGCCGCGGCGAGGTCTTGCTCCTGGCGACTCATCGCCTCATACGCCGAGTGCACGTCGCGCGGATCGTGCGAGTCCCCCGACCACAGGTCGAAGGCGTCCGCCCCCGGCGCGCGGTAAAACACGTCCGCCATCGTCCGCGGCCGACAACCCGTCCGCGGACCCGACGAACCCTTCTTCACACCCCGAGGGGCGGGCAATGACTCGACCGCTCGACCGAGATGCCCGGGGCCCAGCCCGCGGGTCGAACGCGGGGCCCGCTCCGGGCGCTCGCGCGGCGATTCACTGCCGCGTCAGCCACCAGTTTTGGTCTCTGGCTCTTCCGAAACGTCGCGATTTCTGATGCGCAAGCACTCCTCGTCAGAATGCCGCCCTGGCATTTCAGCCTGACGTCGCGCTCGGTGTTCAATTGTCGGACATCATAACGTTATGCGCGCTGCCTCGCTTCGCCCAGCCTTCTTCGGCCGTCTGGCCGGTCGCGCGTCCGCCCGGCTCAGGTCCCGCGCCTCCTCGCGCCCGGCTAAGCCCCGCGCCTTCTCCGCCGTCGCGTCCTCCGACGAGCAACAAGTCCGAGATCTACTCGAGCGAATCCACACCTACAGGGCCGACGACGATTCGTACTTCGACCTTTGGAAGGGTTGGACCTGCCGACCGTCGGGAAACCCCGCCTCGCAGGAGATGATGAAGGCGATGATGGACAGCAAGGACGTCACCGGTGTCTCCGGCGACCTCATCGACATCAAGATACTCGACTTCAGCGAGGATAGGACGATGGCGTACAGCGCCGTCGTCGCATCCGCCGCTTTCTCGTACAAGGGCACGCCGAACGACGACGTGTACGTGTTCACCAACGTTTTCAAAAAGGTGGACGGCGTTTGGGAGACGGTGTGGGGGCATCGCAGCACCGGAAGGTCCCCGGACGAGGACCCGCCCGCGCCCTGGCCGTGAATTCGTCCCGACGGTACGTAGAGTGTCCCGATGTACACGCCGCGCTCCCGACGGTTCAGTCGCAAAAAGAAAAGTTTTTTTTTCACGTCGCGTCGCGTCTCGCGTTCGTTCAAACCCGCGCGTCTTTCCGCGTCTTTCCGCGTCTTCCCGTCGCCGGCTACGATTTCCTGACCGGGTACGCGAACCGGGGCACGAGCTTGCGCTTCGCCGGCACCGACGCGGTCGCGCGCCCCGGACCGCCACCCTGAACGGCGGCCAGACGCGACGCCGCTCGCGCCGACGCCGCCGCCGCCGACGCCGTCGCGTTCGGTTCGTTTTCTTTCCCGCCCTCGCCCGCGCCGGCGTCGGCTCTCGCGCGCGCCTCGGCTTTCGCGCGCGCCTCGTCCATGCGGCGCTCCAGCGCGTCGTACGCGCGCGCCTCGCGGTCCGCCTGCTTCCTGTCCGCGAGGCGCGCCTCGCGACGCACGCGCGCGGGGTCGGCGCACACGTCGCACGCCGCGTCGCCGGCGCCGCACGGTTTCGCGCCGCGCTCGCCGAAGTGTTTCGCGAGCGCGGCGCGGCGGCACTTTCGGTCGTTCAGCGCGTACGCCTCGACGCACGCGGCGCCCGCCGCCGCGCCCGAGCCCAGCCTCCTGAGCGCCTCGAGCTCGGCCGCGCCCACGTACAGCGCGCACCGCGCGATGTCCCCGTCCCGGCCCGCGCGCCCCGACTCCTGGTACAGGCCCTCGAGCGTGGCGGGCGGCCCCCAGTGCGCGACCCAGCGCACGTTGGGTTTGTCGACGCCCATGCCGAACGCGACGGTGGCGACGACGGCGTGCAGGTCGCCCGCGGACCAGTCGCGCTGCGCGCGCGCGAGGGCCTCGCGCGACTTGCCCGCGTGGTACGACACCGCGTCCATGCCGGCGTCGACCAGCAGGCCCGCCACGCGGTCGCACTCGTCCCGCGTGCGCGCGAACACGATGCC
>ENA-OUOG01000707-OUOG01000707.1-marine-metagenome-genome-assembly--contig:-NODE-707-length-42095-cov-5.365891_pt1 | contig 42095 bp, 37 predicted proteins | sample MGYA00248635_ERZ508505 | MGnify/ENA primary metagenome ERZ508505 (study PRJEB26176, sample SAMN06267871) | marine metagenome | isolation source: Saanich Inlet, British Columbia, Canada | place: Pacific... | reverse complement strand
TGGAAGATCGGTCTCGAACCGACGACCTCCTGAACCACAATCAGGCGCTCTAACCAACTGAGCTACAACCACCATTTGTTGGGAGCAAATATAATAAGATTTAATTAGTATTCCGCATTGAAAACACCCTCTTCGAGCTCTAAAGTAAAAATTAAATAAATTGAATTCTTTTTTCTAAATTCTTTAAGAGAAAATTATAATTATATTTTTTACTATATTTAAGCATATGAGATTTTTAGAAAAATATTACCCGATACTACTTGCCTTTCTTAGCTTTCTGTATTCCATCTATTTATGGTTTTCAGGAGAGCAATTAGAAGGACTTTACGTGGGCTTATGGCCAGTTACCATCTTAGGTTTTGCAATCGCAATTAGACAAAGAAGAAATGACGACTTAAAAAGAAACGATGAATAATAAAATCATGTTTATTATCGGGTGTCTCATTTTTGTGATTTATGTTTACTTTCTTTTCAAAATCATAAGGAGGCAAAACACCATTCAACGAAACCAAAACTCTAGCTCTTATGACACCAATGACTTGGATGGCATTGGTAATCAGGGACGTTTTCCATCTAAAGACTAGTAATCTCTAGGAGCAGTAGGGCAGTTTATTTATTAGTCAGTGACATAGCTTACACCAACTTGCTTTCTAATGGTATCCATCAGTATTGAAATATCTAAACTGTTTTTCCAACTCCATTTATCAGACTCAAGTTTGTCATTTCTAATACAATTATTGGCTTCTTCTATTTCGTAAGTATATCCCAATCCTTTAAAATCGAAAGATTTTTTTATTTCTTTCCCGTCTTTTACCAATTTAATATCCGAAGTAAGATGCCACTGTGAATTCATATAAATCTCACCATTTTCGCCACATATTGTTGCTCTCATATCTTCATTGTGTGCAAAACTTGAATATAACATGGCTTGAGCTTTAGCATAAGAAAAAATGAATCCGAGTTGCTCGTCAACTTTTTGATCTGTCAGCACAGCACTTGCAGATATAGTTTCTGGAAAACCTAAAAAATGATAGGCTAAAAACAACGGGTAAATTCCAATATCCAATAGGCTACCTCCACCCTTTTCAGGATTAAAAACTCTAGAATCAACTCCCCTACTCAAAGCGTTAAAACTAAAAGTGGAATTGATATAGCGCAAAGGACCAATTTGATTTTCACTAATCCATTGATGCACCTGTTCAAATGCCGGATTGAATCGAGTCCAAAGTGCCTCCATCAGGAAAACATTATTCTTTTTAGCAGTAAGAATCATTTCTCTAACCTCTTCTTGCTGCATTCCCATTGGTTTTTCACAAAGAACTGCCTTACCCTGTTCCATGGCTGCTATAGAAAGAGACTTGTGTAAAGGATGCAATGATGCAATATAGACAGCATCTACCTCAGGATCGAAAAATAAGTCAGTGTAACTAGAATAATAGTGTTTTGCTTCAAACTTTTTTGAAAATTCAAGAGCTCGCTTTTTATCAGAAGAGGCAACTGCTTGAAGCACACAATTGGGAACAAGAACTAAATCAGCTGCAAATTTATGAGCAATATTTCCTAAACCTACAATTCCCCAGCGTATTGATTTCATTTTTAATACTTTAACGAACTAAATCAAATAAATTAGAAGTTGATAATAATTTTCTTGAAGTAAAGCCTTCCCCTGCATCTACGCCTATCAAACGACCAAAATTCTTAGCCCTATAACCTACACTTTCAATGAAGTTTTTACTTGAGATTGGAGTTTCAGCTTCTTCTGAATTCGGATCAAAAAATTGTGTGCTGTAAGCATTAACAGCAGCCTTTTTGATTTCTAATTGGGCTGAAATATCAACTATGATATCCGGTTCAATATCCATCCACTGAATATATTCTAAAACTAAGTTAGGCCTCCAGGCTTCTTGTGAATTACCATTACTGTCAAACGTTTTAATCTTTTCGAGACCACTTAAAAAACAGACATCGTTTACAAGCGCATTTGCTTTACCGTGATCTATATGCCTGTCGTGAATTGCATTACACAAAACAATTCTAGGCTTATAGGACCTAATTTTAGTGATCAATGCCATTTGATGGGTTTCATCATTTTGAAAAAAACCATCTCTAAAATTCATGTTTTCTCGCTGACTTACCCCTAAAATTTCTGCTGCTTTTTGAGCTTCACTTTGCCTAGTAGCAACGGTACCACGAGTTCCCAATTCTCCTTGCGTTAAATCTATAATGGCAACGGTTTTACCCTGACTTTTTGAAAGTGCAATGCTTCCAGCACATCCTAATTCAACATCATCAGGGTGGGCTCCAAACGCTAAAATATCAACTGTTTTCATCAACTAATTTTAGTAATGGATTGGAGAACATCCGTTTTAATATCCTCAATGGCTTCTATACCAGCGGAAAAACGAACCATTTGTTCAGTAATTCCCTGAGCTTGACGTTCCTCTTCACTTAGTAATGAGTGAGAAGTTAATCGAGGGCTTAATGCGGTGCTTTCAATTCCAGCCAAACTCATCGTGGGCTTGACCATCTCAAGTCCCTTTAAAAACTTTTTAGTGTCAAGACCTGGAGCGAGATTGAAAGATAGCATTCCTCCAAAACCACTCATTTGCTGCTTTGCAATTTGATGGTCTTTGTGACTTTCCAAACCAGGATAATAAACTTCTCTAACCCAGTCTTGATCTTGAAGAAAATTTGAAAGTAGCTGTGCATTCTTGTTTTGAGCTTGAACCCTAATATAAAGTGTTTTTATACTTCGTTCCAAAAGCCACACGGTGTATTCGCTTAAATTTCCCCCTAAATTTTTTGCAGATTCATACACTTTTTCAATAATGGATTCTGAGGCCAGAACTACACCTGCTGATATGTCACTATGTCCACCGAGATATTTAGTTGCACTGTGAATAACAATATCAATTCCATGAGCTATTGGGTTTTGATTCACAGGACTAGCAAAAGTATTATCAATCATGGTCCAAATTGATTCGCTTTTTGCGAGATCACTTACAGCCTTCAAATCCGTGATTTTAAGCAGTGGATTACTCGGTGTTTCAATGTAAATCCCTTTTGTTTGAGGAGTAATTTTAGCTTTAAAATCTGCAGCGTTAAGCCCTTTGGTAAAGCTGTATTCAATTCCGTATTTAGGAAATTCTTTTTTGATGAAGTTACGCGTACCTCCGTAGATGTCATCTTGAAAAACCACATGATCTCCAGACCTTAAATGAGAGAGCAAGGCCGTGCTCACTGCCGCCATTCCTGAACCAAAAATCAGGCCTGTTTCAGCCCCCTCTAGAGCAGCAATCTTCTCGCACAAACCTCTTTGATTAGGGGTGTTAAAATAACGGGGATATTGTTTGATATCGACGTCATCATAATTATAGGAAGTTGAAGCATAAAGTGGTGAAATTGCACCTCCGTACTGAGTGTCTTTAAGTTCACCAGCATGGACACACAACGTCCTAAAATCAGATGATTTATTCATTTGATTCTATCCATGAGATTACACTAGGATCATCTGGTTGTGTTCTTGGGGATACCACACGGGCCAGCCTTCCATCGGGGTTGATTAAATATTTTTGGAAATTCCATGATACACTAGAATTTACTATCCCATTTTTGCTTTCTTGAGTTAAAAACTCATAGATGGGGTGCATGTCTTTACCTTTTACTGAAATTTTACTCATCATCGGAAAAGTTACACCGTAATTACTCTCACAAAAAGCAGCAATTTCTTCATCTGATCCTGGTTCTTGTCTCAAAAAATTATTTGCTGGAAAACCAACAATCACAAATTCTTCTTCACCATATTTTTCGTATAGCGCCTGGAGCTTTTTGTATTGAGGGGTAAGCCCGCATTTAGAAGCGGTGTTGACAATCATCACTTTTTTCCCTTTCAATGTGCTAAAATCAAAATCCTGTCCTTCTAAGTTCTTTACTCTAAATTGAAAAATAGTGTTATCAGCCTCGTTTTGTGAAAAAGTAGTTTCTGTAGCAATCATAAATACCAATAATGTTAAAATTAATTTCATTGTTTTTTTTTTCAAATGTCGCTGTTTTTTTTGGTTCTAAAAAGTCAATCAGACAAATCAGACTACTTCAGCACTTAAGCCTTCTTCCAAAAGTGCGGTACATCTTGGGATTAGATCTTCTAAAGATCCTGTTTTGACGGCACATTTTCCAGTAAAATGAACCAGATAAGCACACTGTTCAGCTTGCATGTATGTATGTTCACAAATCTTTATCAAACATGCAATCACATGATCAAAAGTATTGATGTCATCATTGTACAAAATAATTTCATGTTCTTGATCAGGCTGAACAAGAACTTGCTCAACACCCTCTGGGCTTTCTTCTGGTTTTGTAGCAATCACTTGATGAATTTCAGTGCACACCATGTATCTCTTTCTTTTGTGCTAACCAAAGTTAAGTTTTCATTTTGACAACTTTGCTTTAATGCCTCAACATCACGCTCATAAAACCCAGATAAAAACAAACTTCCTCCTTCGTTTAATGCACGAGCGTAACTTGGAATTTGTTCTAACAAGATATTCCTATTGATATTTGCGAAAATAACATCATAAAAAGGATACGCCTCGCTTAGCGAAGCTGCTTGTTCTGAACGAAAATTCTTACAACCGTTTTTCTGAGCATTTTCAATACTATTTTCTACACACCAAGGGTCGTGATCAATAGCATGTACTTTTAGTGAACCTTTTTTTAATGCTAAAATACCAAGAACACCTGTTCCACATCCCATATCAAGTAAGGTTTTACTTTTTAAAGAAGTTTCTAATACAAATTCCATCATCATATGGGTGGTTGGATGATGTCCGGTGCCAAAACTCATTTTGGGGTTGATGATTAATTCGTACTTCTTTCCTTGATTTTCATGAAAATCAGCTCGAATAATACATTCTTCACCCACAAAAATGGGATGAAAATTGGATTCCCACTGAGCATTCCAATTTTCAGGAAGTATTTCAGAACTTGTAACCATAATTTTCACGTCTTTTCCAATTGGAAGATCTATTGATTCAAGAAAGTTTTCTTGATGATTATCAAGAGGAACATACGCATTTAATCCCTGCTCGGTACTCATAAAGCTTTCGAAGGGAAGTGTTTGTAATGTTGCGAGCAAAATGTCTTCCCATGGAGTTTTTGGATGTATAGAAAAACGATATTCAATATAAGCTTGCGCCATTAAAAAGCGTTTACAATCGCCATAAAGTCCTCAGCATTGAGCGAAGCACCACCTATTAGTCCACCATCAACATCTGCCATCGAGAAAATTTCTTTGGCATTGTTGGGCTTAACGCTTCCTCCATATAAAATAGAAACTTGATCTGCTAGTGCTGCATCGTATTGAGATTCAATTTGCTGACGGATAAAAGCGTGCATTTCTTGCGCTTGTTCTGGACTTGCAGTCTCTCCTGTTCCAATGGCCCAAACTGGTTCGTAAGCCAGGATGATTTGACTCCAAGCGGTATTAGGTAAATCAAACAATGCTGAGGCAAGTTGTGTTTTAACTAAATCAAAGTGCTTATTTTCTTTTCGATCACTTAATTCTTCCCCAAAACAGAACATAATTTCCATTCCGGCTTCAATAGCGGTGGCTACTTTTGCTTTTAGCAAATCGTCTGTCTCACCATAAAGAGAACGACGCTCTGAATGGCCTAAAATAACGGTATTTACTCCAACCCCTTTTAGCATAGCCGAAGACACTTCCCCAGTATGTGCACCTGAAGCTGCTGCGTTCATGTTTTGTGCTGCAACTGATATAGACTGAAGCTCAAGCATATGGACTGATTGAGACAGCTGAGTAAATGCAGGAGCAACATAAACTGAAACGTCTTCACGAATTTCATGCTGCATTAAATTTTCTAATAAAAGTTGAGTTTCAGCGGTATTGTTGTTCATCTTCCAATTCCCTGCTACAATTTGATTTCTCATGTTTAAAATGTTTTAATTCTTGGATCTAAATAAGCGTAAATAAAATCGACCACAATATTAATGATAATAAAGAAGAAGGCAATGGTTAAAACAGCACCCATTACAACAGGAATGTCCAACTGATTTAATGCCTCTACAATTTCTTTGCCCAAACCCTTCCATCCAAAAATATATTCTACAAATACTGCTCCAGCCAAAAGTGATGCAAACCACCCTGAAATAGCTGTTATTACTGGATTTAAAGCGTTTTTTATCGCGTGCTTAAACAAAACTTGATAGCGAGAGAGTCCTTTGGCATAGGCCGTACGAATATAATCTTCTGATAAAACTTCGAGTAAATTACTTCGCAACAATTGTATAATTACAGCCAAAGGCCTAATTCCCAAAACAAATGAAGGAAGTATTAAATTTTTCCATTGCAGTTGATTGGCCTCTCCAAAATCATCTAATTCATAAAGACTTCCTGTCATATTCAGCCCAGTAAATTCATGGAGAACGTATCCAAAAAACCAAGAAAATAAAATAGCACTAAAAAATGAGGGAACACTCATCCCCAGTGTACTAAATAATTGTAAAAACCGATCGATCCAGGTATCTTTATTTAGCGTAGCTACTAGTCCAAGAAAAACGCCTAAAACTATCGCAATACTCATGGAGGAAACTGCTAATAAAGCAGTATTAGGGAGTGTTTCTTTAATGATTTCTGTAATCGGCTTTCCCCTTTTTTGATAAGATGTTCTAAAATAGGGGGCTTTTATTACCAAAACTCTTTTCCTTGTTTTGAACAACTCCCAACCTCCATAAATACTGGAATCATAATGTCCAAATTGATTTGAATCAGTAGAGTGAATGGATAGAGGAAGTAAATCATTGAGATAATGAATGTATTGTCTTGATAAAGGTAAATCAAATCCAAATTTAGATTTGATGATTTCCAATTGAGCACTGTCTTCATTTTGATCTAACATCATTTGGGCTGGATCACCAGGCAAAACCGTAAAAAGAAAGAAAACTAAACTGGCTACGCCCCAAAGGGCTACTATAGTTGTGCCCAGTTTTTGTAGGATATAGCGTATCATTACGCTTTAGACTCTTGCAAGTGAATTAAAGCAAAAACAGCGTAGTTTACCATGTCTTGGTAATTAGCATCAATTCCTTCGCTTACCAATGTCATTCCAGAATTCTCCTCTATTTGTTTTACTCTCAGCAGTTTTTGCAAAATTAAATCAGTCAATGAACTCACCCGCATTTCACGCCAAGCTTCTCCATAGTCATGATTTTTTTTCATCATCAAATCAAAAATAATCTGCAACTGTTCGTCGTAGAGTTCAAGTGCTTTATCAACATCTACATCCGGTTGTTCTGCAATACCTTTTTCAATTTGAATCAATGCCATTATACTGTAGTTGATAATTCCAATAAACTCTGATTCCTGCCCTTCAGCCACCTTCTGTTCTTTATTAGTCTGCAAACCACGAATACGTTGCGCCTTGATGAAGATTTGATCCGTTAGAGAGGGAAGTCTTAAAATACGCCATGCAGCACCGTAATCAGTCATTTTATTTTTAAATAAAAGTCGGCATTGAGATGTTATTGCTTGATACTGTTTTACGGTCACTTCCATTTCAACTAAATTTGCTTAAATTTCGTGCTTAAATTTAGTGCTAAACTGTCATTTAAAAAAAGTTATTAAAAAGAAAACCACAGCTTTGACTATAAATATTAAAGGAGAATTAGTTGACCTGGGAACCCCTAGGGTGATGGGAATACTAAACTTAACCGAGGACTCCTTTTTTGATGGCGGAAAATACAACAATATTGATCTTGCCTTGAAACAAACAGAAAAAATGCTTAATGCTGGCGCTTTTTTTATTGACGTTGGTGCGGCAAGCAGTAAGCCTGGTAGTAAACAAATATCTGCCAAGGAAGAAATTAAAAAATTGCTGCCAAGTTTAAACAAGTTAATCAAAACGTTTCCAGACACCCACTTTTCAATTGATACATACAACAGTGAGGTGGCTGGAGAATCATTAGCAGCAGGAGCCAGTATGATTAATGATATTTCGGGTGGTGAAATTGATTCTGAAATGTTTAAAACGGTTGCCAGGTTTCAAGCTCCTTATGTCATGATGCATATGCAAGGAACTCCCGATAAGATGCAGCAAAAACCGCATTACACCCACATCATCAAAGAAATTAAATCAAAATTAATTGAACGGGTTCAACTGGCTTCTGAAGCAGGCATTAAAGACATCATCATTGATCCCGGCTTTGGATTTGGCAAAACAGTAGCTCATAATTTTCAATTACTTAAGGAATTGAATGTCTTAATTGATCTAAGATGTCCTCTTTTGATTGGGGTTTCAAGAAAATCGATGATTTATAAAACTTTAGATGGAAGTGCTGAAACAGCACTCAACGGCACTACAGCTTTGCATGCCTGGGGATTGGAACGAGGGGCTTCAATTTTGAGGGTACACGACGTACAAGAAGCTAAAGAATGTATTGACTTATTCTCAGCGCTTCAATAGTTTTCTTAATTTTACAAAAACGCCACTTTTGAAGTTGACTGATTTTATTGATTTTTCTTTTATAGATGTAATAGACATTTTTCTTGTAGCGCTACTTCTCTTTTATCTTTACAAGCTACTTAGAGGCACTGTGGCCATTAATATTTTTGTCGGAATTGTGATCATCTATCTGATTTGGAGACTAACAGATTTACTCAATATGGATGTTTTAAGTAATCTACTTGGTAAATTCATAAGCGTTGGATTCTTTGCTCTAATCGTTGTATTTCAACAAGAAATAAGAAAGTTCCTTCTTTTATTGGGTTCAACCAATTTTACTACACGGCGCAATATGTTGCGTTACTTCCGTTTCTTGAATCAAGAAAAAAACACTTCTAACCTTAACTTTGATGTGCTTGTCGATGCTTGCGAAGAAATGGCAAAAAGTAAGATGGGGGCAATTATTGTGATTCAAAGAAATAACAGTCTTGAATTTACCTTTTCAAGTAATAACCAAACTGACATGAAGTTAGACCCCTTGGTTTTACAAAGTATCTTCTTTAAAAACAGTCCTCTTCACGACGGAGCAGTTGTAATCAAAAATAATCGAATAATTGCAACACGAGTTGTGCTACCATTATCTGAAAAAACCAGGCTTCCAGCAAAATATGGGCTTAGACATAGAGCAGGTTTAGGTATCACAGAGAAAACGGATGCTCTAGTAGTGGTGATTTCAGAACAGACGGGTAAGATCGTTTACATCAAAGACAGTGAGTTTTATCCGATTGATTCAATAGCGGCTTTAAAAGAAACCTTATCTCAAGACCTAAGTGAATAATCTATAACGGGACCGCTTCAGCAAATTGAACTTCGTATAACTTGGCATAAAAACCGTTCGCCACTTTGAGTAATTCTTTATGCGTTCCTTGCTCAACTATTTTCCCTTGATCCATAACAATAATTCGATCGGCATTCTTTACCGTAGCAAGTCGGTGTGCAATTACAATTGAGGTTTTTCCTTCAGTTAAAGTATCAATTGCCTTTTGGATTATTTCTTCAGTATAACTGTCAACAGAAGAGGTTGCTTCATCCAAAACTAAAATTGCAGGTTGAGTAATATAGGCTCTTAAAAATGCTATTAATTGACGTTGACCAGACGAAAGCATTACCCCTCGTTCTTTGACATTGTAATCATATCCACCAGGAAGCGATTCAATAAAATCATGAACTCCAATTTTTTTTGCAGCCATAGCTACATCTTCTCTAGTGATTTCAGGATCAAAGAGAGTAATGTTGTTAAACAAACTGTCCGCAAATAAAAAGACATCTTGCAAAACTACTGCTACATGTTTTCGAAGTGCGTTGAGTTCAAAGTCTTTAATTGAAATAGAATCTATAGTAATATCTCCAGATTCAAATTCATAAAATCTTGAAAGCAAATTGATGATTGTAGATTTACCAGCTCCGGTTGCTCCTACAATAGCGATGGTTTCTCCTGCGTTAATATTTAATGATATTCCATGAAGAACTTCTTCTCCTGGAACATATGAAAAATGCAATTGGTCAAAAGCAATAGCTCCTTTTAAAGCATTTGGACTCTTGGTTCCCTCATTTTTTATACTGCTCTCAGTTTCTAAGATTTTAAAAATTCGATCAGCGGCTACCATACCCATTTGAAGCGTGTTGAATTTATCTGCAATTTGACGCAAAGGCCTGAATAACATCTGGGACATTTGAATAAACAAGAAGATTGTTCCTAGAGACACACTCCCTCCTGAAATGACATTAAATCCTCCATACCATACCAATAAACCAATCGTTACAGAGGAAGAAATTTCTGCCACTGGAAAAAAAATAGAGTTAAACCAAACCGTTTTAAGCCAAGCTTTCTTGTGTTTTTCGTTGATCTCAACAAATTGATCATATTCAATTTTTTCTCGATGAAAAATTTGGACAATTTTCATTCCACTGAGTCGCTCCTGTACAAAAGAATTTAAATTAGCAACTTGCAGTCTTACTTCTTCAAACGCTTTTTTCATTGACTTTTGAAACAGTCGTGTAGCATATAAAATCACGGGTAATATAGAGAATACAATTAAGGTTAGTCTCCAGTCCACATAAAACATTACTCCAATAACCAAAACCATTTTTAACAAGTCAGCTATAATCATAAAGAGCCCTTGGGAAAAAATGCTTGCAATAGTCTCGATATCGCTCACCGCTCTAGTAACTAATCTTCCAACTGCAGTTTTATCAAAATAACTCATCTTAAAAAAGATGATTTTTTCAAAAAGATTAACCCTCAGATTTTTGATTACTTTTTGACCTAACCAATTGGCATAAAAGACAAATAAAAATTGGAAAACAACCTCCAAAATTAGGGCTCCAAGCATGAACCCAACAAAGAGCACCATGCCCTCGTAATTCTTAAGTCTAATATAGTCGTCAACAGTTACTTTTAGTAAATAAGGAGTTAATGTTGAAAATATTGAAAGTAAAATTGCAGCTACCAAAACAAAGTAATAAGTTCCTTTGAATGGTTTTACAAATGCCATCAGCTTAGAAAATAATTTTAAATCAAATATTTTACCGCTTACTTTGGCCATGTTCTAGATATATTGAATTTGGATAGTCAATTTGTGTTAAAAAAAGCCCTTCTGCAGGGACTGAATATCCAGCCAAAGAACGGTTTTTACTTTGAATTATTTGGTGTAATTGTGTACTATTTTTTTTTCCTAAACCGATCTCAATGAGCGTGCCTACTATGGCCCGTACCATATTTCTCAAAAAGCGATTGGCTGAAATTGTAAAAACAAGTCCATCGTAGTTTTTCTTCCAAACTGCTTCTGTAATATCACAAAGGAAAGTCTTCACATCCGTATTCGACTTTGAGAAACATTCAAAATCTTTATATTCTAAGAGTAGTGAAGCTGCTGTATTCATAGCTTCAATATCCAAGGGCTGGTATAAACTATAACTCAATCCCAATTTAAAAGGAGACTTTACATCGCTTAAATGATATTCATAAGTTCGATTGAGTGCGTCAAAGCGTGCGTGAGCTTCAGCGTGAACTTCATGTATACTATGAACGGCAATATCCTTTGGCAAAAACTGATTCAATCGAAAAATTAATTGTTTAATTTCATTTTTAGAAATAATACTATTAAAGTGAGCGAACATTTGTTTCGCATGAACACCCGTGTCCGTTCTGCCGGCGGCAGTAAGTGGTGTCATCTGCTTTAGCAGGGTATGAAAAGCATCTTCCATCACCTCTTGAACACTTATTGCATTGGGTTGACGTTGCCATCCGTGATAAGCCGATCCGGCATATGAAAACTCTAAAAAATAACGCCTGGAATTCATTCCTCGCAAAGATACTGGGAATTATTCTTTGTTACAATTCCACTTCAAATATTTAAAAGTCTAATCCTTATTGTTCACAGAGAGTATTCTCTATTAGACTATACGCCCTACTTATTTCCTCAGGCTTGGAAGATCTAAATACACCTATTTTTAAATTTCCTTTTTTAACTTGAATCAAGTTATTATTTCCTTCGATATAATTGACGATTGAACTTAATAAAAGTAAAACTGCTGTAACGAGCGTCCAAACGCTTAATGATTCTAGAATAAACAGATATATTGACACTCCCAAAAAAAATAATGAAAAGAGAAAAAAAATCCCAAAAATCCACCCTTGCTTTTTTATTATCACCTCATCAATATCGATAAAAAATATTTTTCTAGGAGTGTGATCATCTTCTAACTTGAACACGAGATATTCTTTAAAAAGGTGCAGCGTACTTTTATTCTTTTTAGAACTGATTATGCTGTATGTCGGTGAATTATTTGCTAACGGTGTCATTGGGATTCTATACATTTGGGTAATCAAATATAAGCTTTTTGAAAAAAATTATCTTACTATCCGACACTCACGGCCATATGGACCCAAAAATCAAAACCTATGCTGAACAAGCAAATGAGATTTGGCATGCAGGTGATATCGGAAAAACCAGCGTACTCGATGAACTTAAATCTATAAATCCTGTACGTGCTGTCTATGGTAATATTGACAGTCACAAATTACGACAACAAGCCCCAGAAATTTTAAGTTTCAACTGTGAAGGCGTAAGTGTACTCATGATACACATTGCAGGTTATCCTGGACGTTACAACGCCAAGGTAAAACAGCTAATTGAAACCAAAAGACCGAAGCTTTTTATTTGTGGTCATTCCCATATACTCAAAGTGATGCATGATAAAAAATTTGGTCATTTGCATATGAATCCAGGTGCAGCTGGAATATCAGGCTTTCATAAAGTTAGAACACTCTTACGGTTCGAACTCGAATTTGGGCAAATTAAAAATTTAGAAGCTATTGAATTGGGTCTAAGAGGAGCCTTAACGAATGCGGTCAACTGATCGCACCAAAGCTTCATCTTTTTGAATGGCGCGTCTAGCTAGCCACAGCAGAATAATTCCCAATAAGTAAAATAAAATAATCGCTTCTTCAAACCCAAAACCGTCTATTGTTCTAAACCCTGGGATAAAGAGCAGTAGTTGAAGAACTAAAAGAATAATATTGAAGAAGCACAGTACGGCTTGAATAGGTCTTTTTTTAAAAAGTGAAAAAGTTATCAATGACACTATTGGGGAAATTAAAAATACATAATTCGAATCAATACGAACTAGAGTTTTCATAGTATGTGGCATTTCTAATGAAAAATAAAAACTCAACCCACCTAAAAGAATGGCGAAAATTAAATAAACAGACTGAATACGTTGAATCATGATTCGTTTTTAACAAAATTAAGTTTTTTTTAAAAGCACTAATTTTAAAATAAAATTTGTAATATTGCTGCTCTACAAATATACTACTGCTCTACAACTAATACTATATATAAGAGCAACAATCACAACCTTCATGTACGAAATAGCTACTCTTAAAACAAAGAAATTACCTGAATTACAAGAAATCGCCAAAAAAATTGGGATTAAACGAATTGCAGGATTAAAAAAATTAGATCTCATTTACCAAATTGTTGATTTTATCGCTTCTAGACCAGACGAGGAGACTAAAAGTCAGCCTGCAAATGAAAAGAAAGATATAACTCCAGAGAAAAAGGCTCCGATAAAAATACTTCCAGTTCAAAAATCGAAACCAAAACCTCAAAAAGAGCATCAACACCAAAAAAACAATAACCCTACACATAAAAAACAAGGTCAAGGGCAAGGGCAAGGGCAACATCAAAACAAAAACAACCCGAATAAAAATGTTCCTCCTAAAAAAAACGAACACCAAAATAAAAACCGCCCAGACCATAACCATAATAAGGACAATAGAAGCCGATACCGCCAACCAGATTTTGAGTTTGACGGAATCGTAGAAACAGAAGGAGTTTTAGAAATGATGTCCGAAGGATATGGATTTCTCAGATCTTCTGACTACAACTACCTCTCCTCTCCTGATGATGTCTATGTTTCTCAATCACAAATTCGTTTATTTGGTTTAAAAACTGGAGATACTGTACTGGGTTCTGTTCGCCCTCCAAAAGAAGGTGAAAAATATTTCCCACTTATCAAAGTGGATAAAATTAATGGTCTAGACCCTCAAGTGGTTCGAGATCGTGTCTCATTTGAACACTTGACACCACTTTTTCCACAAGAAAAATTTAATCTAGCAGATCAACAGAGCACCATTTCTACTCGGATTATGGACTTGTTTTCTCCTATTGGTAAAGGGCAGAGGGGAATGATTGTTTCCCAACCTAAAACAGGTAAAACAATGCTCCTAAAAGATATTGCCAATGCAATTGCAGCAAATCATCCAGAGGTTTATCAGTTGATTCTATTGATTGATGAACGTCCCGAGGAGGTTACCGACATGCAACGTAATGTAGATGGTGAAGTAGTAGCTTCTACTTTTGACGAACCTGCAGATCGCCACGTAAAAGTTGCAAATATTGTTTTGGAAAAGGCCAAACGTCTCGTTGAGTGCGGACATGATGTTGTCATTCTTTTAGACTCGATTACACGTCTTGCAAGAGCATACAATACCGTTCAACCCGCCTCAGGTAAAATCTTAAGTGGTGGTGTTGATGCCAATGCACTACACAAGCCAAAACGTTTTTTTGGAGCGGCTCGAAATATTGAAAACGGAGGATCATTATCCATCATTGCAACCGCATTAACTGAAACCGGCTCAAAAATGGATGAAGTAATTTTTGAAGAATTTAAGGGAACTGGAAACATGGAACTTCAATTGGATCGTCGTATTGCAAACCGTCGAATTTTCCCTGCAATTGATCTTGTTTCGTCTAGTACCCGAAGAGATGACCTTCTGTTGGATGAAAATACTATCAAAAGAATGTGGATCATGCGTAAATATCTAGCGGATATGAATCCTGTAGAAGCAATGGAGTTTATCAACGACCGATTCCAAAGAACACAAAGTAATGAAGAGTTTTTAATTTCTATGAATTCTTAAAGCCATTAATATTATAAAAAAAGGCTCCAAATTGGAGCCTTTTTTTATGCATCAAAGTTCAGTTTGATTTAATGCTTTTTAAACGTTGCTAAACTGAGACTATCGATCTCTAGGATTTAATTCAATGTTATTTTGCAAATAGCTATTTTCAATTACTGGTTTGAATACCTTGTCTTTCCTTGCTGGATGCTTTATGAGCCGCTTTTTAGGTCGGGTAGGTCTTTTTTCAAAACCACCACCACAATTGGGACAAACGTTGAATAGAACAGCAGCTACACAATCTTTACAGAAAGTACATTCGTATGAGCAAATCATTGCTTCTGAACTTTGGTTAGGTAAGCTCTTTTTACAATTTTCACAAGTGGTTCTTATTTCTAACATTTAGTTTTATTACAAAGATATTAACGGGTAAATTAAGCTTAGCATAGACCAGGGAGATCTCAGCGTCTAATTCAATCTAAATAGGAGGTTTTGAGTTGAATTTAATAAAGAGGGGCTGATTACCGGATATTCATATTTAGGAGTTCAAATTTGGGATGTACACTTCAATGAAATTAGGAAAATAAGTACAAAAAAAGGCATCCTTAAAGGTGCCTTTTTTTTAAAGATAAGTAACGAGTACTTATAAAGAAGTAACGTGACTGGTTAGCTTAGATTTTAAGTTCGCAGCTTTGTTAGCGTGAATGATATTTTTCTTTGCTAGTTTATCAATTAACGAAATCACAGAAGGAAGCATTTTGTTTGCTTCTTTCTTGTCAGAGAGCTCTCTTAACTTTTTAATCGCATTACGAGCAGTCTTGTGCTGAAAGCGATTGAGTAGTCTTTTTTTGTTATTTGATCGAATGCGTTTTAAAGCAGATTTATGATTTGCCATATTTAAAATTTAAATTGTAGCCCGTAGGGGAGTCGAACCCCTCTTTCCAGGATGAAAACCTGGCGTCCTAACCGATAGACGAACGGGCCATATTTTTCGTGCGCAAATGTACACGTAAAAATGTTATTAAACAATACTTCTTTCAAAACAATTAATAAGCTTTTGCAAAAAGAACACGTTGTTTAGATGGTTTACCCGAAAACACACATTTTCCTGACTCCTGTTTCGATTGTAATGGAATACATCTAATGGTTGCTTTAGTCATTTTTTTAATTGCTTCTTCAGTTTCGTCAGTACCGTCCCAATGGGCAGACACAAACCCTCCTTTACCCTTAATGACCTCTTTGAATTCATCAAAATTTTCAACTTCAGTAGTGTGAGTTTTTCTAAAATTCAAAGCCTTTTGATATAAATCGCCTTGCATTTGTTCCAATTGATTCGAAACAAACTCAGTCACTTCATCTTGAGAGACAATCGTCTTGGACAAGGTGTCTCTTCGAGCAATTTCAACAGTTCCATTTTCCAAGTCCTTAGGACCAATAGCAATTCGTAAAGGCACTCCTTTGAGTTCATACTCATTAAACTTAAAACCAGGCTTGAATTTATCTCTATTATCAAACTTTACACGGATACCATTCATTTCAAGGGCCTTTTTCATTTGAGTTGCTACTTCAGCAATTTCTTTTTGCTGCTCCTCACCTCTGTATATTGGAACAAGTACAACTTGTATGGGAGCCAAATTTGGAGGTAAAACCAAACCATTATCATCACTATGAGTCATGATCAAGGCTCCAATTAAGCGCGTAGAGACCCCCCAAGAAGTTGCCCAAACATATTGCAAATCTCCTTCAGAGGTTGCAAATTTGACATCAAAAGCTTTGGCGAAATTTTGACCCAAAAAATGTGATGTCCCAGCTTGCAATGCCTTCCCATCCTGCATCAGCGCTTCGATACAATAAGTTTCTTCAGCTCCTGCAAAACGCTCACTGGCCGTTTTGGTTCCTTGAATGACTGGAATGGCCATATAATTTTCCACAAAGTCTGCATAAACTTGGTTCATCAACTTGGTTTCTTCTAAAGCTTCTGTTTTCGTTGCATGAGCCGTATGTCCTTCTTGCCATAAAAATTCTGCCGTTCTTAGAAAAAGACGTGTCCGCATTTCCCAGCGGACCACATTCGCCCATTGATTAATTAAAATGGGTAAATCTCTGTATGATTGAATCCAGGATTTGTAGGTATTCCAAATCACTGCCTCACTCGTAGGACGAACTATTAACTCCTCTTCTAATTTTGCGTTAGGATCAACCTTTAGCTTTCCGGGATTATCTTCATCATTCTTTAAGCGATAGTGAGTAACCACTGCACATTCCTTAGCGAAACCCTCTGCGTTTTTCTCTTCAGCTTCAAAAAGACTTTTAGGAACAAACAAAGGGAAATAAGCGTTTTCATGCCCTGTCTCTTTGAACATCTTATCCAATTCGGCTTGCATTTTTTCCCAGATTGCGTAGCCATAAGGTTTTATGATCATGCAACCTCGTACCGCAGAATTTTCTGCTAAATCAGCGTTGACGACAATTTCATTGTACCACTTTGAATAATCTGCTTTTCTCGAGGTTAATTTACTACCCATAAAATTTTTGGCATAGATTTTGCCTATATTTGGTTATACAAAATTCTTGTGGTGCAAAGCTAAACTTTTTGGACCACATCTCTAAAACGATTGATCATGAATGCACGAACAAACTATCCGAAATTTACAAGTTTATTTACCGCTTTTACAGCTTCTCTATTCTTGCTAAGCTGTGGTAGTTTTCAAGGTGCATCATATTTTTCTTCTGATGGCATCTACACTACTGAGGTCCAAACAAGAACAGAACAACCTGTCGCTGAACAAAAAAATAGTAGCAACTATTATTCAAACTATTTCAAAGATGCTGCTCAAGGTACAACAGCCGAAAATGAAATGTACTTTACCGATACAGAGAATTATACCTCTGAGGAAACTTTTGTTGACGAGAACACCTATGTTGAATCTTCTCAAATACCTTGGGGCGAAAAAACAACTCAAAGAGAAATTATCATCGTTGATAGAAGCCCGAATTATTTTTGGGGTCTTTCAGGTTTCGCTTTTAGAGCATCACCCTTTTGGAATAATTATTACTTCAATGATCCTTTCAGATTCGGGTATGGTTTGTATGGAGCACCTTTTGTGAATCCTTATGTAAATCCGTATTTTGGAGGATATGCTGGACACTGGGGGTATGATCCTTTTTTCAGTCCCTTCAACTATTTCTCTGGAAACCGTTATGGGTATGGGTGGAATCGATGGAATCGATGGAATCGTTGGAATCAATGGGGCGGTTATGGAGCTGGACAATACGGATATAACGGATCTAACGGTTATGGTAAAGATTACAATTCCACAATAGCTCGGGTTAAATCAGGTAGAGGAGAAAAGAACTACGAAAGCTCAAGACGTTCTAACGCTACACAAGATCGAAATACAAAGAACAATAAAGAAAATAAAGCGGTTCAACCCATGAATAGAATCAATACAGGGAGGGGGTTGAATTCGTTAGGAACAACTTATCTTTTAAGCAATCGAGGGAATACCACCTTGGGTGCAAAAGATATCGGAAAATCTAAAACGGCAAGACCAACTTTTGGTTCAACATCAGGTGGTAGTGGCTTAAGTAGCACAAATAGAACGAATACAAACCCCTCCAAGAGCGTTCAAGGAAACTCTAGAGGAAGGTTTACCCAATCGCGATATAGAAGCTTAGGCGAGCGTCAATCACCCAAAACCACTTCTCCTAGGAATAATATTAACCGTACTTCAACGCCAAACAGAGGTACCTCAACTACAATAAGTAACAACAGTAATTTCAGACGTTCTAATTCAGTTAACAAATCCGTTAATAAAAGTTATAACCCTAATACTGCTCGTGCAAGAAGCTATTCAACACCAAGCTACAGAAGTACAGCGCCATCTCGGTCTTACAACTCAAGCGGAAGTTCAAGATCATCAAGTTCAGGGGGAAGAAGTTCCTCAAGAGGTCGTAGAAATTAATAATCACCTATAATCATTCAAATGCGTAATTTTTATATCCTATTTATACTTTTATCTCTGATGCAAAACGCTGTATCACAGACAGTTAATGATGTCACGTATTTTTTAGGTAGCGAATTAAACGGCTCTGCTAGATACAATAGTATGGCTGGTGCCTTTGGAGCACTTGGAGGAGATTTAAGTGCAATAAGTATAAACCCTGCTGGTTCGTCAGTATTTTTACATTCCGAATTAGGCGGAACTTTTACCTACAACAACAAGAACGTAGAGGGAAGCTACTTTGGGAAATCATTAAATAAAGAAAGCAGTAATTTAAAATTTGATCAAATTGGAGCTGTATTTGTTTTTAATAATACCGATACGGAAAGCGTATGGACAAGAGTTAGTGCAGGATTTAACAGTCATAGGGTCTCAAAATTTGATCAAAACTCTCGAGTTAATGGTTCCAATACTAACGGTATTGACAATTACTTCCTTCACTTTGCTGATGGACTTGCTTTTGAAAATCTTCCTTTGTATGAAGGAGAAAGCATACCAGAAGTTTATCGTATTTTGGGGGAAGAGAATGGTTTTGCTGCTCAACAAGCTTTTTTAGGCTACCAAGCATACCTGATAAACCCTTTTAATTTTATTGATGGCGAAACACGATATTATTCAAATATAGACTACACTAAAGTAGATCATGAACTTGAAATACTTAGCAAGGGACTGCATCGCAAAACAGCACTTAACTTTAGTGCGTTGTACAAAGGAGTATTGCATTTAGGTGCAAACTTGAATTTTCACAAGTTAGAATACCATTCAGACCAAAACTTTTTCGAATCAAATCAAAACCCTGACTCTCAGGTATATAATATAGAATTCATGAATGGTATCAGTAGTTTTGGAGAGGGTATTTCTGCTCAAATTGGCGTCATACTAAAACTTAAAAAATTGAGATTAGGACTTACTTACGACTCCCCTCAATATATCGAAATTATAGATGAAACCAAACAGAGCTTGTCATCAGTATACCTTGATCAAGGTAGTGTCGTTAAAGAGACTGTCGATCCGAATATGTTAAATACATACGACCCTTACCAAATTAAACTTCCTTCAAAAACAACACTAAGTGCTGCTTATATTTTTGGAGTTTCGGGACTAATCTCATTAGACTACAGCACTCAAAATGCAGCAAAAACTGTATTATCAAGACAAGGAGGAAGTGGATATTTAGATGACTTATCTAATTTACTTCCCACTACTTTCGAATCTATACAAACGTTAAAAATTGGTGGAGAATACCGACTCAAAGACATTAGCTTAAGAGCTGGATTTCTTAGCAGAAATAATGCACAAAAAAGCATTAATTCCTCTGACCAAGCAATTACATTTGGTGTAGGGTTAGACTTTGGCTCAAACTCATTAAGCTTATCTTTTGTTCAACTAAATGAAAACAAAGAATTTCAAATCTTTTCAGAGGGGCTAACAGATCCTTATACCCTATCCAATGCTATTACTCAAGTAAGCCTTAGTTATAACATCAAACTTTGATTGCTGTACACTGCTTTTTTCCTTGTATAAATTCAGTATATTTGTAGGCATCTTTAGAAGATATGAAACTAGAAAAAATAATCACTGACAGCTTAGATCAGAATGGAGATGACCATTTTTCATCCTCAGCAATAACTCCCTTAAAAGCAGATGCTTTTGAAATGCCTAATGAAGAAAAAATTAGTATAATTCAAAATCATTTCAAGGCGATTTTGGAAACTTTAGGGATGGATTTAACAGATGACAGCCTAAAAGGAACTCCCCTTCGCGTTGCTAAAATGTATGTGAATGAGATTTTTGGCGGACTTCATCCTGATAAAAAGCCTGTAGCATCTACCTTCAAAAATTCTTATAAATACGGTGAAATGTTGGTAGAGAAAAATATTACCCTCTACTCTACTTGTGAACACCATCTTCTTCCAATAGTTGGAAAAGCACACGTGGCTTACGTTTCTAACGGAACAGTAGTAGGGTTATCTAAAATGAATCGTATCGTAGAGTATTATGCTACCCGACCTCAAGTACAAGAACGTCTTACCCTGCAAATAGTCCACGAACTTCAAGAAACATTAGGCACCAAAGATGTGGCCTGTGTGATCGACGCCAAGCACCTGTGCGTAAATTCTAGAGGGATCAATGATGTGGAAAGTAGTACAGTTACCAGTGAATTTGGTGGTGTATTTAAATCGGAGGATAAGAAAAGAGAATTTTTAGATTACATCCAACTTGATACAAAGTTCTGATGGAGCATGCGTTAGTGGTTTACAATTCTTTAAATGGAAAAAAAGAGCCTTTTAAGCCGATACTCAAAGACCATGTTGGAATGTACGTTTGTGGTCCAACCGTTTACAGTAATGTTCATTTAGGTAATTGCAGAACCTTTATTTCATTTGATCTGATTTTTAGATATCTTCAGCATCTAGGGTTTAAAGTTCGCTATGTAAGAAATATTACAGACGCTGGTCATTTAGAAAATGATGCGGATGAAGGCGAAGATAGAATTGCAAAAAAAGCACGACTGGAATCCATTGAACCAATGGAAGTCGTTCAGCGTTATACAGTGGATTTTAGATCCATGATGGCACAATTTAATGCACTTCCTCCTAGCATTGAACCCACTGCGACAGGACATATCGTTGAACAGATAGAATTAATCAAAAAAATTATTGATGAAGGTTATGCCTACGAAGTCAATGGTTCTGTCTATTTTGACGTACTGCACTTCAATAAAGATTTCCCTTACGGTAAATTGAGTGGTAGAAATATTGAATATTTAATTCATAATTCAAGAGCATTAGAGGGCCAGTCTGATAAGCGTAACCCACAAGATTTTGCGCTGTGGAAGAAAGCAGAGCCCAAACACATTATGCGATGGCCATCTCCTTGGAGTGAAGGATTTCCTGGATGGCATTTAGAATGTACGGCAATGAGCACTAAATACCTTGGGAAACAGTTTGATATTCACGGAGGTGGAATGGATTTAAAATTTCCGCATCACGAATGTGAAATCGCTCAATCAGAGGCTGTTTACAAAAAAAATCCTGTGAACTATTGGCTGCATGCCAATATGCTGACTCTCAATGGAAAGAAAATGGCAAAATCAACAGGAAACAACATACTTCCCCAGGAAATGTTTACCGGAGAAAATGACATATTCAAAAAAGACTTCTCTCCTATGGTAGCTCGATTTTTTATGCTTCAGGCTCATTATAGAAGTATTGTAGATTTAAGCGAAGATGCACTTGAAGCCTCAGAAAAAGGTTTTAATCGATTGGTTGAAGGTCTCCAGAAGCTCGATCAACTAACCGTGAGTGATACATCAACAGGCTTTGATGTTGAGCAGTGGAATAAAAAGTGCTATGCGGCAATGAACGATGATTTCAATAGTCCTGTACTTATCGCCCACTTATTTGATGCTGTGAAATACATCAATGCAATTTCTTCTGGATTGCAACAAATCAGTAGTGAAAACCTCAATTTACTCTCTCAAAGTATGAAGGGATTCTTTTATGAGGTATTGGGTCTTTTGACTCCAGATAAAAATGAAAATAAAAGCGAAGCTAGTCAACTCAATGGCACTCTTGAATTACTAATGGAGCTCAGAGACAAAGCAAGAGCCGAAAAAGATTTTAAAACTTCTGATTTGATTCGAGACAGTCTCAAGAAAATGCAAATACAAATTAACGACACTGCCGAAGGAACCACTTTTAAAATTAACTAATCGTTTTCCTTTGAAAAAAATATTGATTTACCCCCTACTGCTATTAATTAAAGGATATCAAATCTTAATCTCTCCTCTACTCCCTCCAAGCTGTCGTTTTCAACCAACCTGTTCTCAATACAGCAAAGAAGCGTTACTTAAATACGGTCTCTTAAAAGGAGGATGGATGGCCATTAAAAGAATCTCAAAATGTCATCCGTGGGGTGGCTCCGGTTATGATCCTATTCCTTAAAGATTTATTTCGATTTGATTTGTTTTTAATTACTTTTACTAAGACTTAAACAATACTTTATGTTTCTTGCAAAGATAGACTGGGCCCCCAGCGAAACCCTATTTAAAATTGGGAGTTTTGGAATACATTACTACAGCCTGATGTTTGTGATCGCTTTTGGACTTGGGTATTATATTATGAAAAAGATTTTTGAAAAAGAGAAAATCCCACTAGAACATCTAGAATCATTGTTTATTTATATGGTTATTTCAATTTTGCTTGGTGCTCGTTTAGGTGATGTCTTTTTTTACAGTTGGGACTACTATCAAGACCACCTCCTTGAAATCCTCTTGCCCATAAGAGAAACTGCAGATGGATACTCTTTCACAGGATTTCGTGGTTTAGCAAGCCATGGAGCTGTTATTGGGGTGCTCATAGGAATTTATCTCTATAAAAGGAAATTTAAGAAAAAATCACTCCTCTGGCTTTTAGACCGCATTAGTATTCCAGTTGCACTAGGAGCTACTTTTGTTCGATTTGGGAATTTTTTTAATTCTGAGATTGTTGGTAAGTACACAGGAAATAACTTTGGAGTAGTCTTTTTAAATAATAGAGAAACCCTTCCTAGACATCCTGCTCAACTTTATGAAGCCATTTGTTATTTGGCATTGTTTTTCATCCTGAGAGCAGCCTTTAAGCATACTAAAAAAGACAAGCCTGGATATTTATTAGGGATTTTGTTTACCGGCATGTTTAGCATTCGATTTGTAGTTGAATTTGTCAAAGAAAGCCAAGGAGGCTTTGAAGAGGTAATGCCTTTTTTTACGACAGGACAATGGTTGAGTATCCCCCTTATACTGATGGGCTTGGTTTTTATTCTTAGGAAAAATAAACCCATTGAAAAATGAATCTCCGGTTACGGATATTTGCCCTAGTACTTACTCTAATTGGATTTGCCCAATGTGAGCAAAAAAAAACTGATCGTATAAACGAAAAAAAAATCCTCTTTAACAAAGAAGGTAATCTATCCATTACTTCTGATGAGGGACTTCGCTTCGCTCAATTTGATATCGAAATAGCTGATTCACCCTACGAAAGACAAACAGGGTTGATGTACAGGGATGTATTGCCTTCTAAAAATGGAATGCTTTTTGTTTTTGAAAAAAGCGAAATGAGAAGTTTTTATATGAAAAACTCACTGATTCCTCTTGATTTAATTTTTATTGATGCTGAACTGAATATTACCCATATTCATTCAAACGCAAAACCTAATGAAACCCAATCAATTTCTTCTAAATTTCCAGCAAAATATGTGCTTGAAATTAACGCCGGTCTTACCCAAAAACTCCATATTATAAATGGAATGAAAATTAATTTTAATCGACTATGAACAAACAAACCTTAGAGCTTCTTCGTTTTCCTATTGGAAAATTTGATTGGGAAGCTGAACGCAATCCTGAAGTATTAAATGAAGCAATTATTAAAATTCAAAATCTGCCTTTGCAACTTATCGAAACTGCAGCTTCACTTCCCCCTTCTATCTTGCTTCATCGTTACCGACCAGAGGGCTGGACTATTGCACAAGTAATTCACCATTTGGCTGACAGTCACATGCATTCGTATTTACGCTTTAAACACACAATACTGGAAGACACCCCGTCGATTAAAGATTATGAAGAACCAAAATGGGCAGAGTTACCCGATGCGTCGAATACTGAAATTGATTATAGTTTAAACTTACTCTCCGCGCTGCACTATAGGTGGGTGCTTTTCTTAAAAAATTTGAATCAAAACGATTATAAAAAATCTTATTTTCACCCAGAGCGCAACAAAAATTATCCCTTGGATGCTGCGTTACTCATCTATGCATGGCATGGAGAACACCATTTAGCGCATATCAAAAACGCCATTGAAAACGGATACTAACTAAAAAATCCAAGTCGTATAACTTGGCTTTTTTAATTGATAATGATAAAGAACTATTTCTTTTCTTCCAGTGTAAGTTTCTTTTTCAATGTATCGTACATCACAGGTGATGCAATAAAAACTGAAGAATAAGTTCCTACAATAACTCCAACGATAAGAGCAAACATAAATCCTCTTATGGACTCTCCTCCAAAGATAAAAATAGCTAGAAGTACGATTAGAGTGGTTAACGAAGTGTTTAAAGTTCTACTTAACGTACTGTTTAAAGCAGCGTTGACAGTTGTGTCAAATTCCCATTTGGTGTGCTCATTGATATACTCCCGTATCCGGTCAAATACAACTACGGTATCATTAAGCGAATATCCAATAACTGTTAGAATTGCTGCGATAAAAGCCTGGTTGATTTCCATACTAAATGGCATAAAGGTGTAGGTTATTGAAAAGATTCCTAAAACGATCAGTACATCATGAAAAACAGCGGTTACTGCACCAAGTGAAAACTGCCATTTTTGGAAACGGAGTAAAATATATAAGAATACAACAATCAGCGACCCAATAACAGCCAAGAATGAATTGTTTTTTATATCATCTGCAATGGTAGGTCCAACTTTAATAGAGGACATAATTCCAATTGTTTTTTCAGAGCTCCCTTTGACAAAACTTTCATAGCTTATTCCATCTGGCAAATAAGGTTGCAAAGAAGTATAAAGCTTATCGTGAATTTCTTCATCAACTTCAACACCTTCAACATCAACTTTATATTTAGTTGTTATTTTAAGCTGGTTTTCTTCACCAAATGTTTTGACTTCTACACTTCCAAATTCAGCATTTAACACACTACTAATTTCAGTTGGATTGACTGCGTTTTCAAAACGAACGGTATAAGATCGGCCGCCTAGAAAATCTACTCCTTGATTCAGCCCTTGAAAACTCAAAGAAACTAAACTGACTAAAATTAAAATGGAGGACACGATATAAGCAATTTTACGACGTTGTAAGAATGAAATACTAATATCAGACAATAAGCCTTTGGTTGCTTTTGTAGAGAATGAAACTCCTTTGCCTTTTTCGTTTCTTGAATCCACTAAAATTCTCGTGATAAAAATTGCGGTAAATAAAGAAGTTCCAATTCCAATTAACAATGTTGTTGCAAAACCTTTGATGGGTCCAGTTCCAAAAATAAAGAGAATTAAGGCCGTTAAACCTGTAGTTATGTTTGCGTCTAAAATTGAAGAAAGGGCATTATTAAATCCATCGCCAATTGCTTTACGAATTCCTTTTCCTTTTCTCAATTCTTCACGAACACGCTCGAATATCAGCACGTTTGCATCTACAGAAATACCAATGGTTAAAACAATACCTGCAATACCAGGTAACGTAAGTACAGCGCCTAATCCAGCTAAAATACCAAAGATTAAAAGGATGTTCAATATTAGGGCTATATCAGCAAACAATCCTGAACTACCGTAATAAAACACCATCCAAACAAGTACGAAGATCAATGCGATAACAAATGAATAAATTCCTGACTGAATTGCTTCCTTTCCTAAAGAGGGTCCTACAATTTCAGATTGAATAATTTCTGCCGAAGCAGGAAGTTTCCCCGCACGTAATACGTTGGCTAAATCAATTGCTTCGTTTAGAGAGAAATCGCCAGTAATTTCAGAACGTCCTCCAGAGATGGCTCCACTAGATACCCCTGGTGCAGAATAAACAATATTATCTAAAACGATAGCAATATTACTAGCCTCCTTAAACGCTTTACCCGTCATGTTTTCCCAGATACGCGCACCTCTTGAGTCCATCTGCATAGATACAGCTGGATTACCCAATTGATCAAACGTCTGAACGGCATCAACTACCACACCACCACTTAAAGGTGCTCTATCGTCTCTATTAGATCGCAATGCAAATAATTCAACAACATCGCTGTCGGTATCTGGTTTCCCTAATGAAAAACGGACGTAACGATATTCTGCTGGTAATAACTTTCGAACATCTGGTTGGTTTAGGTAACTTATGATTTCTTCACCATCTCGTGCTGCAAATTGTGCTAAAACTGGACCTCCTTGAAACCCTTGACCTACTATTTTATCCAAAATCAAATTTTCAGTAGGAGTGGCAATAGAATCAGTCGAAGCAACATCAGCCAGTAAATCATCAATTTCGGATGAGGCATCTTTGTCTTCTAATTCATCGGTAGTAACATTGTTTTGTTGGCTACTTACCAGTTCATTTGCCTGGATTAAAAAGCCAATAAGTGCATCGTTTTTAAAGGTTTCCCAAAATTCTAATTGGGCTGTACTTTGCAATAAGTTTTTAACACGATCAACGTCTTTAGCTCCTGGGAGCTCCACTAAAATTCTTCCGGATGTCCCCAGTCGCTGGATATTGGGCTGCGTAACACCAAACTTATCAATACGTTTTCTGAGTACTTCAAAGGCAGAAACAATAGACTCGTCAATTTTACGTCGAACCACAACCTGTGTTTCAGAATCAGACATCTCAAAATTGATTTCATCACTTAATGTTCGGTTCCCAAAAATTTCTGGAGAAGATAGTTTTTCACCATTTTTGACTGCATCAAAAGCTCTGAAAAACGACTCAACATAAGGTTCATCTGAAGATTTTTGAAGTATGTTCGCTTCCTCTAAAGCTTTGTTGAAAACAACATTTCGAGTATTTTCCGCTAAACCCTTTAATATATCTCTAATTGAGATTTGAAGAATTACATTAATTCCTCCTTTTAAATCGAGTCCTTTATTTAGTTCTTTTGATTTAGCATCATTATATGATGTAAAACCATAAATACTGTTATTTCCAATTGAATCTAGATAAGTAGTGATTTTTCTGTCTCGAACTTCAAGATAATCGGGTGTGTCCTCAGCAGTAGTCTGTATTGCGAAGTTTTCTGCTTCAGATTCTATACTACTACTAATGAATGTAAAAGAGAGTTGGTATATACTTACAAGTGCGAATAAGATTCCAAAAACTCTTACTAATGAATTGTTTTGCATTTCAATAAAATTTAAGCTCAATTAAGGCCAGCAAATATAGGATTAAAGCTAGGATTTGGCAACTCTTAAAAAGAATATTGCCCTGTGCTAAAAAATATATACTAAAGAACGTCCTTAAGGGCAGCGTTCATCGTCCTTACTTTATCTCTACTGTCGCTCATTTGCTTCTTTTCTTTTTCGTTTAATTTTACATCGACGATAGACTCCACTCCATTGGATCCAATAATACACGGAACCCCAATACAGATGTCCTCTAAACCGTACTCTCCTTCAAGCATAACAGAACATGGAATCATGCGTTTTTGATCATTGAGAATACTATCAACTAAATAGGCTACAGAAGCACCCGGTGCATACCATGCAGAAGTTCCTAGCAGTTTTGTTAAGGTTGCTCCACCAACCATGGTATCCGCAGCTACTTTTTCTAGAGTTTGCTCGTCTAAATATTGAGAAACTGGTGCTCCATTATAACTTGCTATTCGTGTAAGCGGTATCATGGTTGTGTCACCGTGACCTCCGATAACCATTCCTTGAATATCATTTGCAGGCTTGTTCAATGCTTTGGATAAATACGTCTTAAAACGAGAACTATCTAAAGCACCACCCATACCGATGATTCTATTTTTTGGGAGACCTGTTGACTGTAAAGCAAGATAGGTCATGGTGTCCATAGGATTGGAAACAACGACAATTATTGTTTCTGGAGAATATTCTAAAATACTAGATGAAACAGCTTGTACAATTCCAGCATTAATTCCGATCAATTCTTCTCGTGTCATCCCAGGTTTTCTTGGAACTCCTGAAGTTATAACCACTACATCGCTCCCAGCAGTCGCTGAATAGTCATTGGTTACCCCAGTAATGCTTGTATTAAAACCAAGCGTAGTTGCGGTTTGTGTTAAGTCTAAAGCTTTACCTTCGGCGACACCTTCTTTAATATCTAATAATACTACTTTACTAGCGATTCTTTTTTGAGCTATGTATTCTGCGCAAGAGGCCCCAACATTTCCAGCCCCAACAATTGTTACTTTCATTAATCTATATTTAATTTTTAATTATTTATATAAGGTTTACACGTCTATATTCGCATAAATGGCATTTTTTTCAATAAATTCTCTTCGTGGTGGTACTTCATCACCCATCAACATTGAGAAAATCCGATCAGCCTCTCCTCCATTGTCAATAGTAACTCTACGCAAAGTTCGCTCTTCAGGATTCATTGTGGTATCCCAGAGTTGTGAGGCATTCATTTCTCCGAGTCCTTTGTAACGCTGCACCGAAGATCCAGAGCCAAACTCTTGCATCAGACGGTCGCGTTGGTTGTCATCCCAAGCGTAGCTTTTCTTTTGTCCTTTTTTAACCAAATAAAGAGGTGGCGTGGCAATGTAGATGTATCCAGCCTCTATTAACTCTTTCATATAACGGAAAAAGAAGGTCAATATCAAAGTTGAAATATGACTTCCATCTACATCGGCATCACACATGATGACAACTTTGTGATAGCGTAATTTTTCAAGATTCAAAGCTTTGCTGTCCTCTTCAGTTCCTATCGTTACTCCTAAGGCGGTATAAATATTTCGGATTTCTTCGTTTTCAAACACCTTGTGTTGCATCGCCTTCTCTACGTTCAAAATCTTACCACGCAGGGGCAATATGGCCTGAAAATTACGATCACGACCTTGTTTCGCTGTTCCCCCTGCAGAATCTCCTTCTACAAGAAAAACTTCACAAACGGCAGGATCTTGTTCAGAGCAGTCGGATAACTTTCCTGGAAGTCCTCCTCCACTCATGACTGTTTTTCGCTGAACCATTTCTCTTGCTTTTCGAGCAGCGTGTCTGGCTTGTGCAGCTAAAATTACCTTTTGGACAATCGTTTTTGCATCATTGGGGTTTTCTTCTAAATAATTTTCCAACATTTCAGAAACCGACTGAGATACTGCTGATGTTACTTCTCTGTTTCCCAGTTTAGTTTTGGTCTGACCTTCAAACTGTGGCTCAGCAACTTTAACAGAAATGATCGCAGTGAGGCCTTCACGAAAATCATCACCAGCTATTTCATATTTTAATTTATCTAACAAGCCTGAGCTATCGGCGTATTTTTTCAAGGTAGTTGTCAATCCTCTACGAAAACCTGAGAGGTGTGTTCCCCCTTCATGTGTATTAATATTGTTTACATACGAATGTAAGTTTTCAGAAAATGAAGTATTGTAAATCATCGCTACTTCAACTGGGATGCCATTTTTCTCCCCTTCCATCGAAATCACATCTCCAATAATCGCTTCTCTTGTCTCATCTAAAAAACGAATAAACTCCTTTAAACCTTCTTTTGAGATAAAGGTTTCGGACACAAACTCTCCATTGTCGTCTTTATTACGTCTATCCTCTATAGAAATTTTTATCCCTTTGTTCAAATATGCTAATTCGCGCATACGAAGAGAAAGGGTATCATAACTGTATTCTAGTGTTTGGGTAAAAATTTGTGGATCCGGCTTAAACGTTACCACAGTTCCTTTTTTGTCTGTTGACCCAATTTCTTTTACGGGTTCAAGAGCTTTACCTCTTTCGTATTGTTGCTCCCAGATTTTACCGTCACGATATACTGTTGCAGTGAGACTTTCAGATAAGGCGTTTACACAGGAAACCCCAACACCGTGAAGTCCTCCAGAAACTTTATAGGAATCTTTATCAAATTTACCCCCAGCTCCAATCTTTGTCATTACAACCTGTAAAGCAGAAACCCCTTCTTTTTTATGCAAATCAACAGGAATACCCCGACCGTTGTCATAAGTGGTTATTGAATTATCCTCATTGATAATAACTGAAATTTCATCACAATGTCCTGCTAAAGCCTCATCAATGGAATTGTCTACTACTTCATAAACTAAGTGGTGTAATCCACGGGTACCGACATCACCAATATACATTGAGGGTCGCATACGGACGTGTTCCATGCCCTCGAGGGCCTGAATACTGTCAGCGGAATAATTTTTATTCTGGTTTTCTTCGCTCATAATTGTTAAAGTTAAAGCCTACTCAACGCAGACTAACAAATATAATTATAAGGGGGGTCAAAATGATCGTTAAGCCTTATGGATATTGCTAAGTTATCAACAAAAAGTGTGAAAAATAATCGCTCAAAGTCGCACTAAACTATTCCGAAATTTTCTAATCATCATATCCTTGCTCGTGTACTCGTGCCACAGCACGACCACTTGGGTCATTTTGATTTTGAAATGCAGCGTCCCATGCCAGAGCTACAGGAGTACTACAAGCTACTGAAGGAACGGAAGGAACACTTAAAGCCGCAGCTTCACTTGGGAAGTGCGATTCAAAAATAGTTCGATAATAAAATTCTTCTTTGTTTTGTGGTGTTTGCACAGGAAAACGAAAATGTGCATTGGCCATTTGCTCATCAGTGACTTCCCTTGAAACCATCTCTTTTAAAGTGTCAATCCAACTGTATCCTACTCCATCAGAAAACTGTTCTTTTTGCCTCCATGCAATACTGTCTGGAAGATAGGATTCAAAAGCCTTACGCAACACCCATTTTTCCATACGTTCTTCAGTAATCATCTTGTCTTTTGGATTCAACCGCATAGCCACCTCTATAAACTCTTTATCCAAGAAAGGTACCCTGCCTTCAATTCCCCATGCAGCTAGTGACTTATTGGCTCGCAGGCAATCATATTGATGCAATTTTTCTAATTTCCGAACTGTTTCTTCATGGAACTCTTTTTCATTTGGAGCTTTGTGAAAATACAGATAACCGCCAAAAAGCTCATCAGCTCCTTCCCCAGAAAGCACCATTTTTATCCCTAAAGCTTTAATTGCTCGGGCCATCAAATACATGGGAGTTGAAGCTCTAATTGTGGTAATGTCATACGTTTCCAAATGGTAAATTACTTCTCGAATAGCATCTAACCCTTCTTGAATAGTGAATTTGATTTCATGATGAACTGTTCCAATGTGCTTTGCAACCTCCTGAGCTGCTGCAAGGTCTGGGGAACCATCAAGACCTACAGAAAAAGAGTGCAATTGCGGCCACCAAGCGGCTTTTTTATCATTCGATTCTACTCGATGCGCAGCAAATTTCTTTGCTAATGCTGAGGTAATGGAGGAATCTAATCCCCCTGAAAGTAAAACACCATAGGGCACATCACTCATCAATTGTCTGTGAACTGCATCAGAAAGTGCATCGTGAAGATCTTCAATTGAAGTTGGATTATTCTTTACAGTATCAAAATCTTTCCAGTCAGGATTATACCAAGCTTTTGGCTCAGCATCATTGCTTTGAAGATAGTGTCCTGGTGGAAATAATTCAATTTTTGAACACACGCCTTCCAATGCTTTTAATTCAGAGGCTACATAAAATGTACCGTCCCCATCCCAACCCATGTAGAGGGGAATTATGCCCATATGATCTCGAGCAATAAAAAATTCGTTTTTGGCTTCATCAAAAATTGCAAAAGCAAATATGCCATTCAATTTATCCAAAAAGGCAGGACCTTCGCTTTCATATAAAGCCAAAATAACCTCACAATCAGATTCAGTTTTAAAGTCGTAAGAGGACTCAAATGGAACTCTCAATTCACGATGATTATAAATCTCTCCGTTGGCAGCCAAAACCAAATTACCCGAAGGACTAATCAGCGGCTGTTTTCCAGATGTTGGATCAACAATTGCTAATCGCTCGTGTACTAATATAGCATTTTCAGAACTGTATATTCCGCTCCAGTCTGGCCCACGGTGCCTAAGGTTTTTAGACATTTCTAAAAGCTGAGGTCTAATTTCCTCCGAAGATTTCTTTAATTCAAAAGCACAAACAATACCACACATAATTTTTTTTGTAAAACTACATCTTTAGGTAATGAAATATAGAACTAAAGTCTTAATGATTGAAATTATAAATCAAAAAAGAGTTATTTGATTTATTTATTAATTTTTAATAATGATTTAGCCTAATTAACTAAAATATTAAAGTTAGGTTTACTGTATTCGATTGCTATAAACGATTTCTCCATCTAAAAATGTTGCAACAACACGAGTTTTAAGAATTCTTTTTTCGTTTACTCGAATAATATCTCGGTCAAGAATAATAAAATCAGCTACTTTTCCAACTTCAATAGATCCTTTCTCTTTTTCCTCGAAATTCCCATAGGCACCCCATATAGTCATTCCTTTCAAAGCTTCGTTCGGAGATAATTTATTTTCTGAGAGGTAGCCCTCTTCAGGAAACTGTTGATTGTCTTTCCTTACCGTTGCAGCATAAAACGTTTTAAAGGGGTTTACGTCCTCTACCGGAAAGTCAGTTCCTAACGCTATACTTCCAGACTGCTTCAGTAAAGACTTATATGCGTAGGCTCCAATTAGACGCTCTTTTCCCAATCTATCTTCGGCCCAATACATATCACTTGTTGCGTGGGTTGGCTGAACTGAGGGTATTATTTTACGATTAAATAATGAAATATCTGAAGTATCTATAATTTGAGCATGTTCTACCCGCCATCTTGGATCATCAGAAAAAACAAGTGCTTTTTTATAAGCCTCTAAAACCACTTTATTAGCAGCGTCACCTATCGCATGAGTATTCATCTGAAAAGGAGTAGTGGCTAGCTTATAAGCAAGTGCTTCAAGTGAATCTTTGGGTGTAATAAACGAACCGTAATGGCTGTTCAAGTCATTATAGGGTTCTTTTAAAGCTGCTCCTCTAGAGCCTAGTGCTCCATCAGCATACACTTTAAAAGAACGTACATTCAGCTTATCCGTTTTGTACGTCCCTGTTTTAAGGTAGTACTCCATGTTTTCTGGGGCATTTGAAATCATGGCATAAATTCGAATATTGAGTACATTTTCTTTCTGAAGACTATCAATTAAAAAGATGTCTTCTTTATCTAAGCCTGCAATAGAAACTGAAGTAAGTCCGTTGGAGAATGCAATTTGCTCTGCATCCAAGAGAGCTTTGATTTTATTTTCTTGGGAAGGCTGAGGAAGTGCTTGATTGATTAATTTCATTGGAGAATCTATAAGCACGCCTGTTAACTCCCCATTTTCTTTTATAATATCACCTCCTGAAACTTCTGTTTCAGTTGTAATTCCGGCAAGATCTAAGGCTTTTTGATTTACTAGCAAGGCATGACCATCAATTCTCCACAATGCAACAGGAATATCGGGATATAAAGAGTCTAAATCTTTTTTATTAGGCAATTTCTTGAGTTTCCAATCGTTTTGATCCCAGCCACGTCCTACAATCGCTTTAAGTTCCTTCTTTGTACTAAAGCGTTTTACACGATCTAAAACTTCATCAAAATCACTTGTTCCAACCAGATCTACTTGTTGTAAACTAAGTCCCAATCCTAAAAAATGACAATGAGAATCAATAAAGCCAGGATAAACAGGAAGGCTCTTGAGATCAAGAACTCTTTTAGCCTCATATTTTTGCAAAAGCTCTTCACCTCCCACATCAATAAATTTTCCCCCATCTACAACAAATGCTGTATTGGTTGAATTAAACTCCCCAACGGTATTGATAATACCATTGTGAACGATTAGATCTACTTTTCCTTGACAAGAGGTCAACAAGATTGCTATCAAGAGTAATGATGTGACTAGAAACCTATTAATTTTCATATAGAACCAATGATTTGGATAATTAATATTAAACTTGGCAAATGTAATGAAAATGAACGATTTCATTCAAATTTGTTTTTTAACCAATTTTATTTCCTTTAATATTGAAAATCAAACTTATACGTTATCCCTCCTAAGATCATCAGTGCGGGTTCTTGATAAAAACCCCACTGTCCATGGACATCACTATTGGAAAATCTTCCCTTTACAAATGCATCAAACTGATTATTCAACTTGACCGTTAAATGTGCGGTTGATCTAAAAAACAAGGGGAGCGTAAATTCTTCAGGGTAAAGGCTTTCAGAGGCCTGATCCAATAAAATGATATGCTCATTAGCGGCTCTATCTCCCCAAACTTCTCCATTAAATGATAATGTTACAATGTCTCTAAAACGAAACTGGCTTTTCCAATTCATCTGTAAAGAAGGAATATTGAACAATGTTTGATCTTCTAGTACATCGTAATGGCGATAGGAGGTTTCAAATTGAACAAAGTTATTTTTAGCCAAATCAATTCTAATTTGAGCTCTAATCCCATAGAGTTCAACATTAGTAAATTTATTTTCAAAAGCATTTGACAACCTGTAAGACTCTGAATTGCCTGAAATACTTAATGGTAAACGTTGGTAGTATTGGAAATTTTCAATTTGGTCAAAAAGGAGGCCAAAATCAAAGTTGACAATCGAGGAAAGACTAGAACGAATACCAAGACTGGCATTATATTTATTAAAACGAGGTCTTAAATCAGTAATTGGAGCTATATATGGATTATAAAACACTGATTCTTGATAGCTATTTAAATGAACTCCTCCGTTAGCTTTGAGATAAGGGGAAACAGAATTGCCTTTTTTAGTATAAAAAATTTCTAAATCTGGATAGTAATTCAATTTGGTTTTTAAACTTTCATCACCTTCAAAATAGGTCACCCCTGCACCAATTTTAAGCTTTAAATTGTTTTTCGCATAAAGCCATTGAGCACCAACCTTTCCTGTACCCTGAAAGAAATCTTGGATTTGATCTTCAAAGAAAGAGTTAGTAAAAGAAGTATTCAAGCCTTTTAATTGAGCTGAAGCCTGTATACTTCCATCCGCAAATGGAAGGGTGAAATCTGATTCTAAAGCCAATTGTTGTTCTGATGTGGCAAAATTATCTGAGGTAATATTTGCTTGAAAAGCCAAACTTCTCAATACTGAATCAAACCAATCCCAGTAGGTTCTAAATTTAAAATAGTTTCGTTTGACTTCGGGATCAATAGATGCAATCAAAAAATCATCCCAATTGCGATCATACAAGCCAAAATAATTATTTTTTTGAGTGGTAAATTGCAATTGAGTATTGACATTATAATTAGAACTTCTAAGGTTGTGATGTGCTCCATATTGACCAAATCCCTGCGAACTTTTGAGTAATGAATTTCCAACATCGCTTCCAAATCCATCACGGTATATGTTTAATCCAAAACGTTGAGAACGATCAAGCTCTATAACACTTGAAACATTGACATAAAGTTGACTCATAGAGCCAAACCCACCACTAAAGAATGTATTGAAAGGAGTTGAAGAAGCTTGTCTTTGGAGCTTTAATGGTGTCGCCTTATTTGGCTCAAAAGTAGAGATTACTGAAATTGGTTTTATTTCGAATTTCAAAACTTTTACCTTATCCTTCAAACTATCCGGAACTTGAGGATTTTCGCTGATTTTGAATGCATCAGATAGACTTGGTGTATATGACTTTACAACCAAAACTTCTTGAGTTTTAAGCTCCTCTTTTTCTTGAGCTTTCAAGAACCAACCCATGCTCAATGTCAACAAAGCGTAAAAGACCTTATTCGATTTCATTTGGGGTATCTTTTTCGTTTGAACTATAATTTTTTAGCAGCTCTTTTGCGATTTCAATTTGCTCAGGATACGTCTCGAAATTTTCAATTACGGATTCTAACACAAAAATGGCCTGAAAACTGTCGTCTAACTCAAAATAATTATTTGCCAAAAGCAATAAAGCTTTTACATTCCATATCCCACTTGCACTTCCAAGTTGAGCTATTTTGCCAATAAGTTCATTTGATTGCTCGTATTGTTTTTCTTGATTCAACAGATAAGCTCTAAAATATAGAGCCTCTGCAACAATATTTGACTGAGGGGCAGATTCTAATTGTTTGAAGGTAGCCGCCGCTGTTATGGAGTCTTTAATTGCGAGTGATGATTTGGCCTTCAATGTCAATGCATCCCATTTGAGGCTAGACTCTAAATTTGGAAGATTCAGCACGCGTTCTGTAAAAGTCAATGTCTTTAGAAAGTCCGATCCTAAAAAATATCCTTGCATCAGGTTGAGCAAAGCAAAACGTTTGTTTTCTTGAAATGAGGCAATGGAGTCTAGCTTTTCCAAATACGGTACTGCCTGATTTAATTGAGCTTCACTTTTATACATACTAATTAAGCGTACCAATGCCTTTTCAGTGTAATTGGTTATTTGACCTTGTGCCAATTCTTTATATGTTATTTGAGCATTTTCAAAATCTTCCTTTTCAAAATAAAGCTCTCCTAGGTAATAGGTAGCACTAAGAAAGTAAGTCCCTTGTGGATAATTTTCTAAATATTCAGAAAGTAAGCGTTCAGCTGCGTTTGTATTCCCTTCTAAAAATCTTTTTTCAGCAGCTATAAAAGCTGTTTTTTCGAGTTCAACGTCAGTAAATGTGGTTAATCCTTGAGAACGAACCCATTGACTAAAAACACCTACACTTCCTTGATCTACGGCTATTTCTCTTAATGTTCTTACTGCCTGTTGTGCTAAAGCATAACGCTTGTACAACACCGCTACTTCCTCTAAGACCTCTTGCGCCTCGTCAAACCTTTCGGTGTTGTAAAGAATCAAACCTTTATTTAAAGCTGCTTGTGCTTTGTATGGACTCGTGTTAAACTCATTCAGCAAACGATCGTAGATTACTATTGCTTGATTAAAGTTCCCTTCTCTGCTGTAAGCAGAAGCTAATTCAAAAAGCGCATCATCCAACAGCGGGTCTTTAGGATATTGGCTCTTAAGCATTAGTAATGTTTCAATTTTTTTTGGGTTTCGATCTACAAATCCATAACTGATCGCTTTTTGAAAGCTTGGGTATGCGCCCATTCTTTCATTTATTGCAATTGCTTTGTTGTAAGATTCTATTGCCGGCCAGTATTCCTTCATCGCAAAAGAACAGTCGCCCATTCTAAGATAGGTGTCTCTCTGGTAAGCGGTGTCAAATGACTCATTTTTAGAGTCAAATTCAGTAAAGGATTTTAGAGCAAAAAGATATTCACCTAATTTAAAATACACATAGCCAATGTCATAGTCAATTCGCTTATGAGAATCAACTAATTTAAATTGAGCGTGCTTTTTAAAAGTCTTGAAATATGATAAGGCACTATCAAATTGGTTCCGTTCATACTCAGAACGTCCAAGCCAATAAAGTGCATAGGCTTCTACAAAATCATCCTCATTGATTTTTAAAACCCTTTTTAATAAGGGACTGGATTGACTGTATTTTCCGTTATTGAACTCAACTATTGCTTGAAGTAAAAGAACTTTCTCAAGAGTCTCTTTGTTTTTGTAACCACTTTTCCGATCCAAAATTTCAATTGCTGCCAAATAATTTCCCTCTTTGGTATAAGAGCTTACCAAGAGCTCACCGATCAATTCCGCTTGTTCGTGTTTTGGATAGGCCTCTAAAAAATTTACCAAGATTTGCGGAGGTGTTACATAGGGATTTCCTATTTCATAACTCAATTTAGCATAATTGAAAAATGCATCTTCCTTAACCTCTAAATCAAAGTCCATTTCCATTGCACTTTTAAATGCATTTTGAGCTGCGGCTTTCTGGTTTAATCTCAAGTAACAATCGGCTAAATAATAGTATGCATTTTGAGCCAGGGCATTTTTACCACTTGCTATTTTGTTGAATTGAGTTAAAGCTTTATCGTAGGACGCAGTCTGGTAATATGCAAATCCAAGTTGGTAATAATCCGTATTATTCCATTTCCGTTTTTTTCCTTCGTAGGCCTCTAAATATGGGATTGAAGCTGCGTATTCCTCTTGGTTGAAGTGACTCTCTCCAATAATTTTTGACGCTTCAGAAACTAATTCAGGAGAATTGTTACTGATTACTTTTTTTGCCAGCTCAATTGCTTGATCAAAGCGACCAAGCCTAAAATTCATATCCGCTTGAAAATACGTTAAGTTCTCTTTTTGAGCAGGATTCGAAATATCGCTAAACTCAGAAACAGCAGTATCAAAATCGTCTAACTGATAAGCAATATGTCCTAAATAATAATGGGCGTCTGATTCGTACTCTTTATCATTTTTTACCTTTTCCAAATAGGGTCTAGCTTGCTTATAGCGCTCCGCAGAAAAAAGGGTGTACCCTTTGTTGAAATTATAAAGCGGTAACTCTAATTTGGGGATTTGATTTTCAGAAACCCTTAAGAACCATTTCAGAGCATAGCGGTATTTCTGATTGTTGAAATAATAATTTGCTACATCAAAATCTATAGTTGCAGATTCTTTAGCATTGGGGAACTCTGTTTTGAATTGCATCAACATTTTTTCTGCTGCAGAATAATTGAGCCGCAAAGCATTGGAGAGTAAGTTGAATTGATTTTGTTGTTTTACGACAGCGGAATTGTAAGCATCATCAGCAAATACACTTGCCTGCCAAGAAGCAGGATAATACCCCAACCCAAAATAACGTCTCGCAAGATCATCAGTACTGTCAGAATGATATAGCTGACTCCATGCTACTACAGGAAAAAGCAGCACCACATAAAAACCAAAAATCCAATTTTTTAAATAAAAAATCATCCACATAAAGATACTCGTTTCTTCATGCCTTTTAAACGAAAAACTTAGTCATAACGTATAAATTTATCAACAAAATATTTCCGTATTACACAAAAAACATACCTTTAACTAAAATACATTTGCACATGCAAAATACGGTAGTTTCCTTGCAAAATGCGACAATTCAAAATGAAAATAAAGTCGTTTTAGCCGATATAAATTTCAACGTACATACTGGAGATTTTGTTTTCTTAATCGGTAAAACCGGTGCTGGAAAAAGTAGCCTATTAAAGGTGCTGTACGGCGATTTGCTTTTAAGTAAAGGAAATGGTAGCATAGTGGGGTATGATTTAGAGCATTTAAAAGATCGAGACATCCCTTCATTAAGAAGAAAACTAGGTGTGGTTTTTCAAGATTTTAAACTCCTTCCTGATCGAACAGTATTCAACAATTTAGCTTTTGTTTTAAAAGCTACCGGATGGAGTGACAAGCAGAAAATAAACTCACGTGTTAGCGAAGTATTGAGCATGGTAAATGTTGGTTCAGACTTCCAGAAATTTCCATTTGAACTTTCAGGCGGTGAGCAACAACGCGTTGCGATTGCTCGTGCTTTACTCAATCACCCTGAATTGATTATAGCAGATGAGCCTACAGGAAATCTGGATCCAGAGACAAGCCAAGAAATTATGCAGCTTTTTAAGGAATTACACAAAGGAGGAATTAGCATTATCATGGCGACCCACGATTATAACATGATCGTAAAGTTTCCGGGAAAAATTTTTCAATGTAGCGGTGGCAAACTGCAGGAAGTCATCGCTAAAAAAGAGGCTTAGGCCTTTTGACGTTTTCGTTCGTTTTCGTCTAAAAATACTTTTCTCAGTCGGAGCGATGTTGGCGTCACTTCAACGTACTCATCTTTTTGAATGTATTCAAGAGCTTCTTCCAAAGAAAATTTTATTGGAGGCGCCAGCTTAACCTTGTCGTCCGTTCCTGATGCCCGTACATTGGATAGCTTTTTAGTCTTCGTAACATTGACAACAAGATCGTCTTGCCTTGAGTTTTCACCAATAACTTGTCCGGTATAAATCTCTTCATTTAAGGCAACAAAAAACTTACCTCGTTCTTGGAGTTTATCTAAAGAATACGGAATCGCTGATCCTTTTTCCATAGAAATAAGAGAGCCGTTAATTCGACCTGCAATTTCTCCTCTGTAAGCGCTGTATTCTATAAATCGGTGATTCATTATGGCTTCACCCGCTGTAGCTGTAAGCAGTTGATTTCTCAAGCCAATAATTCCTCGTGATGGGATTTTAAATTCACAAATCATACGGCTTCCTTTTGGGTTCATGCTAAGCATTTCTCCTTTGCGTTGAGTTACCATTTCAATGGCTCTACCAGAAACATCTTCTGGCAAATCAATAGTCAATTCTTCAATAGGCTCCATTTTTTGACCATCGATTTCTTTAATGATCACCTGGGGCTGTCCTATTTGCAATTCATATCCCTCTCTACGCATTGTTTCTATCAAGACAGAAAGGTGTAGAACTCCCCTACCATATACGATGAATTTATCTGCGCTATCAGTATTTTCTAAACGCATGGCAAGATTTTTTTCTAACTCGCGCTCCAAACGTTCTCTGATATGCCTTGAGGTTACAAATTTACCTTCTTTTCCGAAAAATGGAGAGTCATTGATTGTAAACAACATACTCATTGTAGGTTCGTCTATAGCAATGGTAGGTAAGGCCTCTGGAGCCTCAAAATCGGCTACAGTATCTCCTATTTCAAATCCATCTAGACCTATAATTGCACATAAATCTCCAGCATCAACACGTTCAACCTTTTTTCTTCCTAATCCATCAAAAAGTTGAAGTTCCTTAATTTTTGATGGAACTTCAGACCCATCTCTTTTAATGAGTTTTACTTTCATTGCTGTATCCAAATGTCCTCTCTGAAGTCTTCCTATTGCAATTCTTCCTGTAAAAGATGAAAAGTCCAAAGAAGTAATTAACATTTGAGTGTTTCCTTCTTTAATTTCGGGGCTAGGAACATGCTTTAATACCATGTCTAGAAGCGGCTCAATAGAGTCTGTTTCTGCTTTCCAATCTTCAGACATCCAATTATTTTTAGCCGAACCATAAACCGTTGGGAAGTCCAATTGCCATTCTTCTGCTCCTAAATCAAACATCAGGTCAAAAACAGCTTCGTGAACTTCTTCTGGAGTACAATTTTCTTTATCCACCTTATTGACAACTACAATAGGCTTTAATTTGAGATCTAATGCCTTCTTCAATACAAAACGCGTTTGAGGCATTGGACCTTCAAAAGCATCTACAAGAAGTAGTACACCATCTGCCATATTGAGTACACGTTCTACCTCTCCTCCAAAATCAGCGTGACCGGGAGTGTCAATGATATTGATTTTAATTCCTTTGTATTCAACAGAAACGTTCTTAGAGAGTATGGTGATTCCTCGTTCTCTTTCCAAATCATTGTTGTCGAGAATCAAATCCCCTGTACTTTCATTTGACCTAAATAGATTACAATGATGAAGTATCTTGTCAACTAATGTTGTTTTACCATGATCAACGTGTGCAATGATGGCAATATTTTTGATGGAATTCATAGCGTTTTTTAAGCGCTGCAAATATATTACTAATATTATGGAGAGCCCTAAGAGAAATGGATAAATAATTTCTACTAAAGAAAACGATTTTAACTTTATAGCGTTTATAAAAGGCTTTGGTTTAATATTTGTAAGTTTGCCCTCGAAAATGTTCATTGAAACTCATGGGGTCGACTGGTTTTGACAGCAGGACGCATGAAAAGGTAAGCAAGTCGAGCGCTGAATTACAGCTCGT